>Ga0116170_10000253_pt1 | contig 56959 bp, 47 predicted proteins | sample AD_JPNHW1_MetaG_FD_89797 | JGI IMG/M metagenome (GOLD analysis project Ga0116170, IMG submission 89797) | Active sludge microbial communities of municipal wastewater-treating anaerobic digesters from Japan - AD_JPNHW1_MetaG | ecosystem: Engineered > Bioreactor > Anaerobic > Digestate | place... | reverse complement strand
TGAGCAAGCGCGCGGTCTTTGTCCTTTCCAAAAAATCGGTAATGACGATCAGCGTGGAGATGGGAAATCCCGCGCTCGCGGCCGATGTCGCCAATGCCTATGTGGAGGAACTCGACCGGGTCAACCGGGAGAAGAGTGTCTCGCGCGCCAAAAACTCGCGCCTCTACATCGAGAATCAGCTGCACGAGACCCAGCAGCACCTGGCCGCGGTCACGCGCCAGCTCGCCGAGTATCAGCGCGGCCGCCGCGCCATCTCTCTGGAGGAGCAGGTCAAGGCAGCCATCACCCAGAGCGGTGAGGTCAAGGGCCAGATTATCGCCAAGGAGATCCAGATCAACGTCATGTCCCAGAGTATGACCCCGGAGAATCCCCTTCTTGTCCGCGCCCGCCAGGAACTGGAGGGACTGAAGCGGAAATACAACGATCTGCAGGTGGGCACACGCGGCGAGCCGCAGAACGATCTCTTCATGCCCACCGCCGAGGTGCCGGAACTCGGCGTGCAACTGGCGGAATTGGTGCGCGAGGTCAAGATCCAGGAGACCGTCTGGGAGCTGCTCAATTCGCAGTACTATCAGGCGCGGATCGAAGAGGCACGCGACACCCCCACGGTTCAGGTCCTCGACCGGGCGGTCCCGCCGCGCTGGCCGAGCTCGCCCCGCAAGAAAGTGCTCGCCGCGGTTTTGGGGATTCTCGCCGGCATCGGCACCATCTTTTATGCCTTCATCCTGGAGTACGCCGGCCGGCTCGACCGCCATCCCGCGGAGAAGGCCAAATGGCAGGCGCTGTTTGCAGCGCTGCGCGAGGATGGCGCGCATATCCGCCACTGGTTCCGTCCCTCGCGGCGCTGAAAGGCATGGATCTGATGGCCGGGGCCGGCCCTGGCCGGCCGCATTCCTCCCGGGATGTACAGTGCGTATCTGACTAACACAATGGAGTAAAGCATGCAATACATCGCAGCGACCGCCACGATTGGCGAAGGCACAGAGATCGGTCATTTTACGGTCATCGAGGACGAGGTCGTCATCGGCAAAAACTGCCGCATCGGTCATAATGTGGTCATTCATTCCGGATCAATCCTCGGCGACAATGTGCGCGTCGACGCCTGTACGGTGATCGGCAAGCAGCCGATGCGCTCCAAGCGCAGCATCTTCAAGGACGAAAAAGGACTGCCGCCGGTGCGGATCAGCGACGAGTGCATGTTCGGCGCCCAGGTGGTGATCTATGCCGGCTGCGAGATCGGCACCCATGTCCTGGTGGCCGACGGCGCTGCGGTGCGCGAGAATGTCACGATCGGCGCCTATACCATTGTCGGCCGCAATGCCACGATCGAGAATTTCTGCAAGATCGGCAAAAAGTGCAAGCTCGAGACCAACTGTTACATCACCGCTTATTCGGAGGTCGGGGATTACTGCTTCATCGCCCCGGGGGTCTGCACGACCAACGACAACTATCTCGGGCGCACCGAGGAGCGGTTCAAGCACTTCAAGGGGGTGACGGTCAAGCGCGGCGGCCGCATCGGCGGGCACGCGGTAATCCTCCCCGGCAAGATCATCGGCGAGGACGCGGTTGTCGCCGCCGGCGCAGTGGTCAGCAAGGATGTCCCGGCGCGGACAATCGTGGTCGGCAATCCCGCGCGGCCGCTGCGCGAGGTGCCGGAGGAGCAGCTGCTCGACAAGCAGGGATGGGAGTAAGCCGCCATCATGTCCCTTAATATCGTCACCATCGTCGGCGCGCGCCCGCAATTCATCAAGGCCGCTCCAGTCTCCCGCGCCCTGCGCCGCGAGCACCGGGAGTTTCTCCTCCATACCGGCCAGCACTACAACCGCAACATGTCGCAGCTTTTCTTCGACGAGCTGGGCATTCCCGAGCCCGACCTCAACCTCGAGATTGGCTCAGGACCGCACGGTGAGCAGACAGCCCGGATGCTGGTGGGCATCGAAAAGGTTCTGAAAGAGCAAAAGCCGGACCGGGTGCTGGTTTATGGCGATACCAACTCGACTCTCGCCGGGGCGCTGGCGGCTGCCAAGCTGAACATCCCGGTGGACCATATTGAGGCGGGCCTGCGCAGTTTTAACATGAAGATGCCCGAGGAGATCAACCGCATCCTCACCGACCGCATTGCGGCGCTGCTGTTTTGTCCGACGGCCACCGCCGTCACGCATCTCTGGCATGAGGGGATCACCAAAGGGGTGCACAACACCGGCGATGTCATGTTCGATGCCGCGCTGCATTTCGCCGATCTGGCGGCCGCAAAGAGCGCCATTCTGCAGCGGCTCAACCTCACTCCCGGCGCCTATCTTCTGGTAACCTGCCACCGGCCGCAAAATACCGATAATCCGGAAGCCCTGACCGCCATCGTCGAGGCCCTGATCGCCTGTGAGGAACGGGTGGTCTTTCCCCTGCATCCGCGCACGGTGGGATTCCTGCGTCAGGACGGGCTGATGGAGCGGCTTGAGCGCTCCGGGCGCATCACTGTCATCGAGCCGGTCGGCTATCTGGAGATGATCCAGCTCGAGCAGCATGCCCGCATGATCGTCACCGATTCCGGCGGGGTGCAGAAAGAGGCCTTTTTCTACCGTGTTCCCTGTGTCACCCTGCGCGAGGAAACCGAGTGGGTCGAAACGGTGACCGATGGCTGGAACCGGCTGACCGGAGCCAGGCTGGAGCGCATCCTCGACGCCATCCGCACCTTTACACCGCCGGCTGAGCAAAAAGCCCATTACGGGACGGGCCATGCCAGTGAAGCCATCGTCCGGCTCCTCGGCGCAACGGGCTAACAACGGGGGATTTGCATGTCAACCCGCCCTTCTCCGCGTATTCGCACCCTGATAAGGCCTTTATTGATCGTGATAGGGTGTGTCTTCTGGTCGAATACCGTTGATGCTCAAACTACTATTATCCCTACCTCACATTGGGTTTACGATTACCTCGATCGCCTCGAAACTCGCGGATTGCTTTCCAGACCCCTGATAGAAACGCGCCCCATGACCCGCACGGCGATCGCTCGCGAACTGCTTCCCCTGCTTTCGCATCGAGAACTCCTCGCCCGAGCCGAGCGCGAGCAACTCGACTTTCTTTTGATTGAGTTGCGCGAGGAGTTCGAGCAGCTCGACGTGAAAGAAAATCATGCATCAACAGGATGGAGCCGTTTGGTTCGCCATCGCCTGGTCGATCCGTGGGCGCCGAACCTGCTCTACGCTAACGGCAGAAACATGTGCACTTTCTCGTTGATGCTGCCAGGCGAGACAGGCACACCGTTGCGAATTTGGCTTGACCCGGTCTTTGGATTTGAGGGTATGACCGCGCATGCGGATACACTCGCCTCTACAGAACGGGTTAATCATCTGAGGCGTGGCCTCGCCATGCGAGGGACTCTCGGCAAATATATCGGCTTTTACAGCGATGCCCGTGATAATCAGGAATGGGGGACGCGCCATTACCCAGGCAGCGTCAATTTTACACGTGAGGGATTGGGTTTTGCGCGTGGTAGTGCCGGCGGAAAGCAGATGGATTACGATGAAACGATTGCCGGAGTTGTATTCACTCATAATGGAGTTACACTGCAAGTTGGCAAGGATCGGAACAAATGGGGACCGGGATTTAACGGTCAACTCATGCTATCTGATCATGCGACCTCCTATGATCAAATCAAGCTGGAGGTGGCGGCCAGCCGCTTACGATTCACCATGCTTTGGGCGGTATTGCAGCATTATTCTCCTGGTTTTTTTACCGGCAATCATCAGGAAAAATATCTTGCTGCACATCGCATCGAGTTTTCTCCGTGGGCTTTTCTGAACATTGGGCTGCACGAGATGATCCTGTATAGCGGCCGATCCTTTGAGCCTTCCTACTTAAATCCCCTAAATTTTTTTCGCTCAGCCGAGCATTACCTCGGCGATCGCGACAATGCTGCGATGGGAATTGATCTTCAGCTCAAAGCTATACCAAAGACCAAACTGTATATGGAACTACTGCTGGACGATATAACCAGCAGCAAGCTTGGAACCAGCTTCTATGGCAACAAATATGCCTATACCGCTGGCGGTCATCATGTCGATCTTTTAGGGATTTCCGGACTTGATCTGCGCATGGAATACACACGCATTCGTCCATACACCTATACTCATGATGGCATCAGCAATTTTCAGCAATATAGTACTGGACTCGGGCATCAAATTGGGCCCAATTCTGAAGACCTGTTTATGCAATTAGAGTATCGGTATTGCCGCCCGCTGTTGCTGAAGGCAGCTTGGGAGCGCGTGCGTCACGGTGCTAATCCTGAGGGGAAGAATGTGGGTGGCAGTCTTTTTGAATCAAGAAATTACCTGGCCGATCCGGAATATATAGACTTTTTAGAAGGTGATTTGCATACTACAAATTCAATTCTTGTAACAGCCAGCTACGAGTTAATCCGCAATGGTTTTTTGCAGCTCTTTTTCTGCCATGCCGAGGCAACCTGGGAGTCAGCGGTCAATGCGAAGTATCCCGGCCAGCGGAATGAATTCGGAATCAGGGTGGGCTTGAATGAATAGGCGGGCCAACCTGTGAAAAATGGCAGGAGGATCGCCGGCAATCTGGTTTCACTTTTCAGTGGTGAGGCCGTATCGAGTGCTCTGGCATTCGTGATTACTATACTTTTAGCGCGACGATTAAGTGATGAGGGATTTGGCCGGCTGGCGTTCGTGCAAGCAATTATGGTGTATTTGTTACTGGCAGTGGATTTGGGTTTATCTACTTTCGGGACAAGAGAAATAGCACGTCAGCCCGAGCATTTGCACGAGATTGCCGGCCAGATTCTTACAATGCGCTTGTTGATGGCTGGATTAGTAGCAGTACCACTTGCCATTGGCATAATCTTTTGGCCCATGGCGCCGGCTATGCGCTGGCTATATTGGGGGAGCCTGCTTGGATTATTTACACAAGCCCTGAATCCGGAATTCATATTTCAAGGCTTGGAGCGGATGTCTGGTGTCGCTGCCTGGCGTGTGCTCGTACATTTCTTTTATCTATTGCTGATATTTCTTTTGGTGCTCGGGCTGGAAGAGCTATGGATCGTTACTCTTTTACGTACTATTGCTGAGGCGGTGACCTTATTTGTCTTGGTGCTGTGGGTCAAGCAGCGATATGGTTTCCAATTTTATCTCAAATGGCTTCCAGATTCATGGAAAAAATTTCTGCGTGAATCTCTGGTAATGGCCGCCTCTGTTGTTGTTATTAAAATCTATTATACTTTTGATACCTTTATGCTCGGGCTTATGGATCGGCCGGAGGCAGTAGGGTGGTATCAAGCTAGTTATAAGGTTGTGCTGTTATTCATTGGTCTGGCAGGAATGGTGCAAATGGCGTTTGGCCCTGCATTTGCACGATCGTCAAAATCAGAATCTCTCGATTCCACTGTCAAATTATTTGCGACTGCCCAATATATTATTGCAATTATGGCGACTAGTTTTCTTGTATGCCTGAACCAGGAATTGATCCAGATACTATTTGGGGCTGGCTACTCGGAATCCATTAAATGCCTGGCAATATTAGCATACAGTATGTTTTTTGTGTTTATCGGTACGATATTTATGGCACCTCTGCTCTTTGTTGGCAAGCATAAAGAATATTTGCTTATTGTCAGCAGTGGGGCAATAGTCAATGTTGTATTAAACCTTGTCTTGATCCCGAAATTTAGTATTGATGGTGCTGCGATAGCTACAACTATTAGCAATATTTCCATGATGTTATTAGCACTAAAAGAATACCATGCATTTTCATCTCGTAAGGGAGCGATTAGCTATACCGTCAAATGGGTGATGGTCTTTTTATTTTTTAATATCGTCTTTGTTCGACTTTGGGGTGGAGGCATTATTCCATTTACACTTACGCTTGCTTTTACACTGGTAACATATGCATTGTTCAATTTAGCTTACATAAAAAGGTTCTCAGGCGAATTGATAAGCATTTTCCAATCATTATCAGAAAGCCGTTTTTCAATAAAACGCAAATAAAAAATTGGCACTTTGGGAGCTGATAATGGCCGCAAAAAGTTCAGGTACCAGAATTGAAAAGCCTATAGATTACTATAGTCTCCCACGTAGAGACATACTCGCCCTTTTGCCTTCTTCAAACTTACGCCGTGTCCTTGAGATAGGGTGTGGTACAGGTGAAACGGGCGAGCTATTAAAGAAAGAATACGGCGTCGTATTTGTTACTGGAGTCGATATTGAGAACGCTGCGATCGAAGTCGCTCGTAAAAAGCTGGACGATGTATATCTCGCAAATATAGAAGAAGTGGATTTGCCCCTCGAACTGCAGTCTTATGACTTGATTCTACTAGGTGATGTTGTAGAGCATCTGATTGATCCCTGGAATGTAATTAAGAAGCTTCGGCTTTATTTACGTCCCCATGGGTACCTATTGATTAGTATTCCGAATATACAGCACTGGCGAAATATTGTGAATCTCATCCTTGGCAGATGGGAATATTCAGGATCAGGAATGCTGGATATTGCTCATCTCAGATTTTTTACCAAGGATACAATATTACGCCTATTGGAGGATGCCGGATTTTGTATTCAAATGATTCGGGGTAACTCCGGCCCGCTGAGTAATTTGCTCAATAAATTCACTTTTGGCTTGTTGTCCGGATACTTGAGTTTTCGGTATTTCATATTAGCCGAGCGTAGCGATTCGTGAATATAACACTTTCACAAATAGAGTTCCATCTTTTCGAGTTGCCCTTATTGGCAGTGCTCGTTGTCTCTTTTTGCACTATCGCTATCTCTCGCGGGATGAGTGTAACGCTTCGGGACTCGAAGCCGCTTCTACGCTTCTTGACGGGCTTTTTTCTTTTCCTCATTGCCATAATTGCCTCTGCTTTGTTTGCATCAAAGCCGGGAATGATTATCAAGGCCTTCTTAAAGTGGACTGAAGTATTGGTCCTGGCACTTTTGGTTTTCTTATACATAAGAAACCTGCAAACCTTCAAGACGATCTACTGGGTGCTATTCATATCCATGTTTGGATATTCAATAATATCATTATATTGGCTCATTTCTGGGCGGTTAGTAGAATACGGATTTCGCTTGCCTGGTGGGTATGACTCTCTTTTTGCCTTGAGTATGGTTATTCCTTTCATCAAGAAAAAATCAGGCAAATTTATACTCATTGGTCTGTTAGTCATCGCGGTCATTTTTTTCTCTTTCTCACGCGGTGCATGGCTTGGATTAGCTTTATTGCTGGCTTATATGACCAAATACTTTTACGGCCGGAACAAGAAAAAAACCATTATTTCAATCGTGTTAATCTTGGTAGCCATTCTAGCTATTAAATCAGAAAGTATTATCGAACTCGTTGACTGGCGCTTGAGCACTTCCTTTGATTCGGGTAATGCCAGCAACATCGAGAGAAGTGGTTTAATCAGAGTTGCATTTAATGCCTTCCTGTCAAGTCCAATATTTGGAATAGGGGCATTAAACTATTCGACCTATTTAGTTAATACAAGTGATCTCTATATCATGCGCGCCGAGATTCTTGAAACTATGACGCCGCACAATTTCTTCCTCGAAATCCTGAGTGAGCTAGGATTGTTTGGCTTTTGCGCACTATTACTGTTGCTTTATTCTATTTATTCCGCCTTGGTGTTTCCACGTTCACAATCGCATCCAACAGTAGGAACTCTCTATCAAGAGGGTTTGTTTTTACTTTATTTTACTTTTCTGTTTGCCATCTCTTTAGGCTTTATTTCAGGGGGCTATCGCTTCTATATGGCTCTATTATTCGGGATGGCCCTGAGTCTGATCCGAGCTGGAGAAAATGGTTAATGAAGTGTAAACTGTCAATACTGATTGTAAGTTATAATGTAAGAGAACTTCTTCAAAATTGCATTCACTCCATCCAGAAAAATGAGAAAAACATCGATCTCGAAATTCTGGTATTTGAAAATAATTCCTCTGATGGAAGCCTGAGGATGCTCGAAGAGCTTTCTCTGACATATCCAAATCTTAACATAATAAAATCTGATGAGAATATAGGTTTTGCTCGGGGCAATAACGAGCTTATAAAACGAACAACGTCCGAATATGTTCTCTTGCTTAATCCGGACACTGAGATTATCAAAGAGAATACAATTGGCCACTTGCTAGAATTTCTTGAAAAGAATCCTAAGGTAGGGATAGTTGGGCCAAAAATTACCTATGGAGATGGGGAGCTTCAATACTCATGCGGTAAAATGCCATCTCTGTTTAATACTATAGCCGGGGTGCTATCGCTTTCGAATTTATTTCCAGCTATTTTTGGGAGATATCGCTATGGAAATTGGGATCATAGTGAGCTTCGGGAAGTTGCCTGGGTATCCGGTGCTTGCCTTCTGATCAGTGGCAAGCACCTCCATGCAATCGATGGATTTGACCCTGAACTCATTATGTATGCAGAAGACGTTGACTTGTGTCTCAGGCTCCAGACTATGGGATTTCAGGTCATGTATTATCCTGATATTGTCATTGTTCATTATGAAGGGCAGAGCTCAAAAAAAGCTAGGAAATTATCCCTATTGTCCGGCTTTAAATCATATCTTCACTTCTATAAGAAATATAAAGGATATCGTCAAGCCGTATTTCTAAAATATGCCCTCATTGCAGCTTCTTTGATAAAGATTATGGTTTTAGCGTTCTTGAACATTATATTTAAAAAGCAATATCAGAACATCCAAGAAAGTTACTGCAATGCCGTTCCTCAACTATGGGCATACAAAATCAAGAGGCATTAACAACCTGTCTTGGATGGTTTTATTGATTAATGGTATAATTAAATACCTTAGACCGCCGAGCCCTTCATATAATTATCGGGCGCGAAATGTGCGGAGATGGGCCCGTGAGCTGATAGCAGCGGATTCAAAAGTCTTGAACATCGGTTCGGGTGCCACACGACTTGTGCCTGGAATAATTAACCTGGATTTGTATGCCAACCTTCATATAGATATCATCGGAGATGCTTTTCTTTTACCAATTAAAACCGAATCTATTGATGCAGTTATTTGCAGTGCAGTATTAGAGCATGTTCACGATCCTTATAAACTTATTAGCGAAGCAACGCGATGCCTAAAAAGGGGAGGGATGATCTATGTCGAGGTCCCATTTCTTCAACCCTTGCATATGATCGAAGTGGGTGATTACCGTCGTTTTTCAAGAATGGGCTTGGAGGCACTTTTCCATGAATACATTATTCTAGAATCAGGGATCTGCATAGGACCTTTTTCAGTGTTAGCGTGGTACAGTCGAAAATTCATGACGATCTTTTCGCATTCCAAGTACTTAAATTATTTTATTGAATTCATGAGCGGTTGGCTGACGTTCTGGATCAAGTATCTGGATATTTTTATAGCAAAAGCTAAAAATCTGGATATCATCAATGGCGGGGTGTATCTTCTCGGGCAGAAAAAGTGATCAATAAAATAAATAAAACCAGCAATGAGCTCAGCATTTTATATGTTATCACGGGCTTGCGATTGGGAGGCGCAGAGAAACTCCTGCTGCTTACGAGCAAGCATTTGCAGGCAACATATTCATGCCGGATAAAGATTGTCTACTTTGATCCTTATGCGCCGATGAAAAAGTTGTTTGATGATGCTGATATCACAACTGTACAGATGAACAGAAATCTGCTCACGATACCTAGGCTCATCAAAATTATTCTGAAAGAACAATTTCAAGTCATACACACGCATCTGATCCATGCTGATATATTTGGCAGAACTGCGGCGATACTTGCATTACCATTTCACAAACATGTAATATTTACAACAGTTCATGATGTGCATTGGTTTAGATGGGCAAAGGGCGTACGATTTTCTGTCATTCGATGGATTGACTTATTGCAGACGATTCCCTCAGCAACTCACATTATTGCTATTTCAGAAGCCGTTAAGGAATTACTCATTCACAAGCAACTGTTCAAACCTGAAAAAATCGAGGTGCTATATAATGCTATTGAAATTTCCGATGTTAAGGGAAAAAAGATGACTGCAGGGCCATCGATGAGATGCCTTTATCTTGGGAGGTTAGTCAGAGAGAAAAATATCCCTTGTCTGCTGCGTGCAATTTCACGATTAAGGGATATAAGTATTTCGCTTACCATTGTTGGAGAGGGTGAAGAAGAAGCAAGACTACGAGACTTGGCAGAACAACTGGCTATTTCAGAGAAGGTCAATTTTGTTGGCGCAACGCTTGAACCAGAAAAATATTATCAGGAACATGATATTTTTATTCTACCCTCAACCTACGAAGGTCTTGGCATCGTAGTCCTCGAAGCTTTTCGAAACAGGCTCCCAGTTATTGCAGCAAATGTGCATGGAATAAGCGAACTCCTCGCTGATAACCGCGGAATCCTGTTTGAAAATGATAATGCTGAAGAATTAGCGGAATGCATCAGAACTTTGCTCGATAATCCTGCCTTGCGGCAAGAATATGGGCAGCGTGGCTATGATTATGTAAAACAGCACCACGATATCAGGGAATATGTGCGATTACTCAATTATTTCTATTCCAAGGCGTTGACCGCGAATGAGCAAGAGGCCGCAAATACCTACCACTAAACGTATTCAAATATGCCACGTCCAGCTTTTACCTTTGCTGTCAGGCGTCCAGCGCGCTATGCTGGAGATCATTTTTCGCCTTGATCCTGAGGTTTATGAACCGGTCGTTTTGTGCAAAGAAGAAGGCGATTTGACGACGGTCTTGGCCGCTCAGGATATCGAGTATGTCACCATGCCAAACCTAGTACGTGCTATCAGCCCGTGGCATGATCTGAAATCCTGGATCACTCTAAAGCGGTTCTTTAGCGAGCGGCATTTTGACATTGTGCATACACATTCTTCCAAAACGGGGATACTGGGGCGATGGGCAGCGTATAGTTCAAATGTGCCTGTTATTATACATACAGTGCAAGGATTGCCTTTTCATGAATTTTCACCTCTCCTGCAAAAACAGATTTACGGATGGGCCGAGCGTAAAGCAGGCATGATCTCCAGCAAAGTTATTTTTGTTAACCGGGAAGAAAGAGAGCTTGCGATTTCCCAAGGCATAATAGAAGCAGAGAAGGCGGTTACCATCTTTAATGGTGTGGATCTGGAGAAGGTCAAGCAATTTAATAACAAGGTTTGTCGTGATCAATTCCGTCAGAAATGGGGTATCTCGGAGGATGAATTTATCATCGGCTATGTTGGCCGGCTTTGGGAGCAGAAGGATCCGGAAACGCTTTTGCGCACTATAGAAATATGTGCCGATCTGCCCGTAAGATTTCTTATCGTAGGAGATGGACCCTATAAAAGCCACTTTGAGCAGAATTTCCGAAATAATCACCGTGTTCTCATGACGGGGTGGCTGGACGACCCTATGGCCATGTATCCAGCCATTGATGTGCTACTTTTACCTTCCCTTTGGGAGGGTCTATCGGTAACGCTTATTGAAGCAATGGCCTTTGCCAAGCCGCTCATCGCCAGCAACATCAAGGGGAATCGCGAATGCGTCTGGCAAGGAGAAAATGGCTTCCTTTGTGCGCCGCGCGATCCCCACTCATTTAGATATGCCATAGCTTCGCTCGTCGAAGACCGTAGTTTATATAATAGGATGAGTCTCTCAGGGCGGCAAAAAGCGGTTACTTTTTTTGACGCCGAGAAAAATAGCCGACAGATAATTGCACTCTATGAGCAACAACTTGCTGCACTTAGGAGCTGAAATATTTCTTTTGGCAAGATTATTGCTTATCTAATGTAATCCGGAGGTCTTACTGTATTATCTCTGTCCGATGTTGCTATTTTTTAATAATATGCCTCAAGATGAGACATGATCGCTGGCGTGAAACAGATCAATATGGCGGAAAGCAAGCAGTATAACGCAGGGTGACCCCATGACTAATGAGAGCTATTTCAAATTTGTATAAATGAGCAGCGACCAAAACAAAATAGGCGTACTTCATATCATCACTCGGATGATTCCTGGAGGCGCAGATGAGAATACTCTCCAAACCATTCTTGGTCTGGATAAAGCTCGCTACAAGATTGACCTGATCGTCGGTGGTCAATCAGATGAAATTATGCTGCGAAGAGTAGAAAACTGTCGGATTATTGTTCTCCCGGAATTAGTGCGCAATCCATCGCCGCTGAATGATGCCAGATCCTTTTTTAAAATCATCCGGATCATCCGGCAGGAGAGCTACTCGATTGTTCATACCCACACAGCAAAAGCAGGTATACTGGGTCGGCTAGCTGCATGGCTTTGCGGTACACCGATCATCATTCATACTTTGCACGGCGCAACCTTTCATCGTGCGCTGCACAAATGGGCGGCTGCTTTCTATTGTGTCCTTGAGCGCCTGGCAGCTCGATTTACGGACCAGTTTATCTCGGTTGGAAATGATTTGCGCCAGATCTACATCAAAGCACGGGTGGGCAAACCGGAACAGTACGTAACCATCCGCAGCGGTTTTGAGATTGCCCGCTTCCGCTTGAGTGATGCAGAACTTGCCCTAAGGCGCCGTAAAGTTCGCCGCGAGCTTGGGATCAGCGAGAGCACCTGGGTTATCGGTACAGCTTCCCGCCTTGAACCACGAAAGGGGCAGTATTATTTTATTCAGTCGGCGCAACGGCTTTTGCTCAAATATCCTGATCTTTTATTTATCATCGCTGGGGATGGCCCTTCCGCAAGGGAATTGCGCACTTTGGCACAATCCCTGCGGATCGCTGATAAGATCCGATTTTTAGGCCACAGAACTGATATTGAAAATGTCATGGCCGCAATGGATGTTTTTGTACTTACCTCGCTCTGGGAAGGACTCCCACAGGTGCTGGTCCAAGCTGCCGCGCTTGGCCGCCCCATTGTTTGTTTCGATGCGGAAGGATCAAAAGAGATTGTCCACGGAGGGGAGAATGGTTTTGTCGTACCACGCGGCGATGAAAACGCCCTTACGGAATCTCTGGCCTATTTAATCACCCATCCGCAGCGAGCGCGGGAAATGGGGAATTGCGGTCGCCGGTTCATTGGCGCGGAATATGACAAAGAAATTATGGTACGACGAATCGATAAACTGTACCAGGACCTATTGGTTATGGCGCCTGATCACCCCATTCAGGCCCACCGAAAGATGGAGAAAAAATTCAGGCATTCCAATGATTCAAGCGTGAAGGCGGCAAAATCTTTGCGCTCAAATCATCGGCGATTAGGAAAGCCGGGACTCAACTAGGCTGCAGCTCGGATAAACGACAACCAAGATTAGGCTATGATATCATGCAACTTTGGCTTTCTTTTTTCTTAAGTCTATCTGTAGTACTCATAATCACTCCAGCAATTCGGCGCTTGGCGATACGCTATCAAATCTTTGCTTATCCCAATCACCGTACTGTTCATTCGAGCCCTATTCCCAAATGGGGTGGCGGTTCGATGATGATAGCATTTATTATCAGCAGTATTTGCGTGTACGCTGTTTCACCTGATCTTTTTGTCGAGAATATGGCAATGGCATCCAGCCTTGTAGTTGGATGTTTTGTTCTATTTGCATTGGGTTCTTTTGACGATAAGCACGATCTCAACTGCAATCTTAAGCTGGCCGTGGAACTATTGGTGGCTTTTGGCGTCGCCTGCGCGGGATGGCGGTTTGAAATATTGATTCTCCCGGGATTCGCCGAGATCAAGCTGGGTATGTTCTCCTATCCCTTCACCATGCTCTGGATCGTCGGCGTTATTAATGCCATTAATATGGTAGATGGATTAGACGGCCTGGCCAGCGGGATTGCATTAGTTGTAGTCGTGGTCTCCATGGGGATTGCCGCCCTCTACAATAATCCAATCGTTCTACTATTTGCTCCTTTGCTTGCTGGCGCTGTCTTGGGATTCCTTCGATTCAATATTAATCCCGCCTCAATTTTCATGGGTGATTCGGGCAGTTTGCCTCTCGGATTTTTACTTGCGTTACTAAGCTTGCGCGCCGCAACGGTCTCACCTGGTAAAGTGGCTTTTTTGGTCCCGCTGCTGCTGCTGTGCCTGCCATTAACCGACACTTCACTGGCAATCATTCGTCGGGTGCGCAGAGGCATACATCCCTTCCATGCTGACAAGGAACATATCCATCATCGCCTCGTTCGACTTGGCTTGAGCCAGCCCGGCGCAGCTCTTTTTATGGTCGGGCTGAGTCTTATTTTCGGCATCCTGGCATTTCTCCTGGCTCAGGGTATGCACACAGACTTCAGGTTTTTAGGCCAACTCTTGCCTTAAACTCTTGCTTATTTTTCCAGAAACTCCTATCTTCCGCAAGAGAATTCACCGGCATCTAAGTGGATGGCTTCTACAATTATATGCGCGTGTACCAATTCCGAAATCGACCAATCATTCTGGCTGCCATACTATTGGCATTTTTTTTTATTTCTGCACCGTGTCCTGTGCATGCTCAGGAGGGCTTATCTCTGATAAGCAGTACAGCAAGCGAAAGGATTTACGAATGGCAGGCGCCGGATTGGAAATGGCAGACTATAACGGTTGATGGGCAATCCTACCTTAGTCCTGATTCAACATGTGAACAGCTTTGGTCGCATCCTGGAGCTCCTCTGCTGCCAATGGCAGCCATTCATTTCAGCTTATTGAACGGCCAGACTGCTGAAGTAACGCTGACAGATACCCTCTGGAGTAGTATACTCTTGAGTCTGCCACTATGCCCTGCCCCCACCATCGATTCGGATAGTGGCGACCTCATTTTTCAAAACACCATGGCATTAGAACAGCCTCTCGATGTAATCCCGGAGAAGACGATCCAGAGCTTTACAGGTAAAGCGCGAGACCAGCGCATCCTGGCAATAAGCCTTTTCCCTGCACGTTACTCTCTGAAATATCAGCTATTGCATGTTCTGAAATATGCCCGTATTCATGTGCGAATGACTATGACGGATCAGGCTCTGTTGCGTCCTGTGATCTCACTCAAGCAGAATACCGCCATGCAGCCTATAGTAAAGATCTATTTTGTTGACGAAGGGCCTTATGTAATTACAGGCTCTGACTTAGCTTCTGCTGGAATATCACTGGAGAGTATTATACCCCAAAACTGCCAATTATTCAATGGCGGCGTCGAACAACCGCTTGCAATGGAAGATGGTGGAGATGGCCGATTCGATGCAAACGATCGCCTCCTCTTTTACGGCCGGTTTCGACATGGAAATGACGAGTACTTCAATGCCTATAGTGATACCAATGTCTTTGTTCTCGCTGCTGGAAGTACTTCCAGTGCCAGGTTTGTCAATACAACAATTGAACCCTCTGCTCATCCAACAAGCGATACTTTTACAGATACTCTTCATTTGGAAAAGGATCTAGCTTATTATGCTGGTGATTCCGACAACGATATTCATAATAGTGAACTTGTTTCAGGAGAAGGCTGGATTTGGAGCCTGCTCAATAAAAACAGCAATGTGACGATTAGTTTCGACTTACCCACACCAGCGAGTACACAGGATTCCATACTGCTCCGAATACGGCTTCGGGGCACTACCCTCGATTCCCATTCTCCAGATCATCATATCAAAATATCCCTCAATGGAACGCAAGTCTACGAAACCTGGTTCGATGATCGCAATGAATTTCTGGTCGAGGCGAGATGCAAGGCTTCCCTATTTCGTGAAAGTGGCAACAACTTGACCTTGGATTTGCTCTCGGATACCCCCTCAGAGCGCTCGCAGATATATATGGACTGGTTCGAAATCAGTTATCTTCGTTCCCTTGTCGCCAACAAGGATTGGCTTAATTTTGCTACCCCCTCAGCCGAAGATAAATCCGTCTTCATTACCGGGTTTGTTGACTCCAGCCTTACTGCATGGGATATGCAGCGAAAACGTAGCTATCTTTTGCCGCGTGTAACGCGGCAATGGCGAGATTATTTGAGCGTACAATCTTATGGGTATTACGATGGCAATGCGGCCAAATTGACACGCGACGGCAAGGATATAGCTTACGGTAATCGCGGTCACAATCTTTGGCGGATTGATCCGAACAATGGCCAGCTATTGGAGAGTAAAAGATTTGATACGTACGAATCTTCTGCCCAATCAGATAGTATGTCAGCGTGGATTGGCCGCCTTCCTGAGGGCGCCGTGGTCGCTGTCGCCATAAGGGACGAAGGGACTGTCAGCATGACCGAAGCTGCCTATCTAGCGCTGGAGAGCCTGGGCAGTGCGTTGACGCGTAAAGTCGAGACCAGAGATTCTTGGGCGCTGATCGGCTGCAAGGGAGCAGCTCCAGGTACCGTCCCGGAAAAGTTGAGCAAGAGTAAAAGTGGACCTGCTATTGCAGCTTCATCACTACTCTTTCCTGAGGGTGGTAGTTCCTTTAGCGAGGCTGTCAAATTTCCTGCGGATGCAGGTTCAGAAATCGTACAATTTTCTGAAAAAGCCCTTAAACATCCTGCTCGCATTGTACAGTATCGGCAAAGTGATTTGGTAAGCGGTGGGTCCGGCGCCGATTTCATCATTATTACTCATCCCCTTTTTAAAAGCCAGGCTGATGAATTGGCTAACTATCGCGCCTCACATAATGGCTGGCGAACAAAAGTCGTCTTGCTTGATGATATCTACGATGAGTTCAGTTATAGTCTGGCCGAGCCACTAGCAATCCGCACTTTTTTACAGCAGACGCAGCAAAAATGGATCAAACCGTCCCCGAAATTTGTACTTCTTTTTGGCGATGCGAGCTGGGATCCCAAGAATCATTTGAATGTATTAAATCCGACCGAGTTCGTTCCCACTTATGGCAATCCTGTCAGCGATTCGTGGTTTGGGTGCCTTGATGGGGAAGGCGATATTCTGCCTGATGTAAATATCGGTCGTATCCCTGTCAAGAATGTGGCAGAAGCCGAAGCCAGTATAGAAAAAATAAAAGCATATGAATCAAGCCCGTCAGCGTTGTGGAAGAAGAGCTTCCTTTTTATAAGCGGAGGATTTGACTTCCTGGAGCAAAGTCAATTCGGGCAGCAGTCTAGTATTCTGAGAAACCAGTATGTATTTCCGGCCCCGACATTCGGAAGTGCGGTCACGCTTAATAAATCAACTGGTGGATATGTCGAAGGTGAACACCGGCAAGAAATGCTGGACACAATGAATGATGGTGTTTGTTGGGTCAACTTTATTGGCCATGCGGGCAGCCGGACATGGGATTTAATGTTCCACGATGTCGATATTGAAGCCCTGGACAATAGCCCGCGTTTCCCCTTCATTACCTCCATGACGTGTCATACAGGACGTTTTGCAGAACCCAATCAAGTGGCGTTCGGGGAACACTTTTTGACAGCGGAGAATAAAGGGGCGATAGGATTTATGGGTACCTCGGGTTGGGGATATTCTTATGAGGATTACTCCTTTCTTTGCAAGATTTTCCCGGCTGCCTTGAGTGATACGATGCGATATCTTTCTGAAATTATCAACGTAGCTAAAGTGCGTTTGTGGGAGAATGCAGCAGAAAATGTGCAAATCCGTGATATGATGTATCAGTATAATCTTTTAGGGGATCCGGCAATAAAATTAGCAACCCCTGTAAAGCCGGATTTGGCTCTGCAATCATCCGACATCCAATTAATTCCGGAAACGCCTAGCTTAGCAGATTCTGTGGCACGGCTGAAAGTTGTCCTTCACAATTATGGTCTAGGCGCCAATGACAGTATTGGAGTTAAAATTGTTGCCAAACATCCCGATTTTGGGGAACAGGTCATAACATCAGTGAGCAAGCTTTCGGGATTTGGAAGAACTGACTCTCTGGAGTGCATCTGGCAATTGCACGGTATGACAGGTGCTGTCAATCTTGTCGTTCAGCTTGATCCAGAGAACAGAATTCAGGAAGAGGATGAAAACAATAATATTGCCATGCGGCCATTCACGATTCTTTCAAGTCAGATCCAGATTCTTGCACCATCGCCATTTAGTCTGATGCCCGCTGCAAATGTCATCGTCAAACTGGATGGCAGCAACCTCGTACCAGGGAGTGCAGCAGTTTATCGAGTCCAGGTTGACACATCTTCCTCATTCACCGGCGTCATATCTGAAAGTTATGTGCTCTCGGATTGGTCCTCAGCCCCTGTATTTGACTGGAAGCCGGCTACTCTAAAAGAAAACCAACAATACTTCTTAAGAATTAATGATTCCACCCATAATCCAGCATACTGGAATGTAAGTTCTTTTAAAACGGCCTTACGTAACGAAACTGGATGGAGGCAAGAAGGGCAATTTGATCTTTCAAAAAGTGCTGCTTTCCATATTTCTTGTTCAAAGAATGCCACGCTCGCAAATTTATCTTTCCCATTATACGCTGAGTCTGCTGGATATTTTGATGGCAATTTCGCCCGCATAATCGTCGGAGATTCGCCAGCACTGCAGCCACATCGCGGGCATAATATTGTTGTAGTTGATCCCGAGAGTTTTGCTATTGAGGCTACGCGCACATTCGATACCTATGAAGATTCCTCTGCTGCAAACAGTATGGCGTCCATGATCGAACAGCTGCCTAAAGGCAAAATCGTTTTAGCGGCTATTATGGATGAAGGGACGGTCAGTATGACCAGCAGGGCCTATCGCGCCCTTGAGAGTATCGGCAGCGCTCAGTGCCGCAGCGTCGGTGCCCGCTCTTCTTGGGCGATCATTGGCAGAAAAGGTGCGGCACTCGGCAGCGTCCCCGAGAAAACCGTACTGCCCAAAGCGGGTTCCGCTGTAGTTGCGGATACCCTCCAATATTTTGCCCCCGTCGGCACACTGACCTCACCGCGCATCGGCCCGGCCGCCGCCTGGCGCTCCGTCAGGGCCGAGGCGGAGGTGCCGCAGACCGGCGACCTCACCCTGAGCCTGCTCGGGCAGCGCCGCAACAGTAGCGTCTGGGATACCTTGCGCACCGGCCTGGCCGCCAACCGCGACCATGATATCGCGGCGATCAGCGCCCGCAGCTATCCCTACCTCCAGCTCTGCGCCCGCTTCTCCAGCCGCGACCAGCAGCACTCGCCGCGCCTCAGCGCCTGGCAGGTGCTCCACGACCCGGTCCCCGACCTGGCGGTCAGTCCGGCCTTTCTGAGCCTCTCGGCCGATTCGGTCCTCGCCGGCCGCCCGGTGGTCCTCAACCTCGGCGTCTTCAACATCGGCCTCGCCGCCGCCGACAGCGTCAGCCTTACCTTCTCCGAGACCGCCCCGGGCAGCGGCGAAAGGCTTTTCTCGCGGGTGATGCTGCCCAAACCCCTGGCCGCCGACCAGAGCCTCACCATTGACCAGCTCTATACCCCCGGCGGCAAGCCGGGCAGCCGCCTGCTGACCATCCGCATCGACGGCGACAACACCATCAACGAACTCTCCGAATCCAACAATACCTTGACCACGCGCGTCCAGGTGGTCGCCGATACTCTCAAGCCCGAGATCGCGGTGACCTTCGACGGCCGCACCCTCGCCGCCGGAGACTGGGTAGCCGCACAACCCGTGATCCTGGCCCGGCTGATCGACGACAGCCCCCTCGCCCTCAGCGATACCCTGCGCGTCAACCTCCTCCTCGACGGCGAGCGGGTGCCCTTCAGCACGCCCATGCTGCAGCTGCTGCCGCCGCCCGATACCACGGCGGCCGCCCTGCTGAAATTTATGCCGCAACTGCACGACGGCGAACACCGCCTCGAGATCCTCTTTGCCGACGGCAGTGGCAACCTCGCCGCCACCGCGGTCGAGTTCGGCGTCGCCGCGACCATCCGGCTCGAGCGGGTGATGAACTATCCCAATCCCCTGCGCGAGAGCACCGATTTTACCTTCGAGCTGACCCAGGCGGCGGAGGTGCGCATCCGCATCTACACCGTCAACGGCCGCCTCATCCGCACCCTCGAGGGCGGAACCCTGGGCGCCGGCTTTAACCGTCTGTTCTGGGACGGCCGCGACGGCGACGGCGACCTTTTGGCCAACGGCGTCTATCTCTACCGCGTCGATGCCGTCAGCGGCAGCGAACGCACCCAGGTCCTCGAGAAGTGCATCGTCATGCGTTGAGCTGCACGCCCGCAGGTTTCCCTTTTGATTTTATCCTCCGTTTTTGTAAATTAAATGATACTCATGCCGGCCGCGGCCATGCCCTAAGGCGCTGCCGCGGACAAACGTGCGCACCGGAACGATCATCGAGGTGGTTTTGCGTTATCTGACTTTTATTGCGGCTTTTAGCGGCGCTCTGACCCTGGCCCTGATCTTTGTTCGCCTCGCCATGGTCCTGGCGGTCCAATGGGACATCCAGGACCATCCCGCCGGACGCAAGGATCACGCCCGGGTCACGCCTCTTCTCGGCGGCCTGGGCATCTATGCCGCTTTTGTCACCGCCCTGGCGGCCGGCCTCGGCCTGCTCTGGTGGAGCGGCCACTCGGCGTACGCTGCGGCCCAATTTCCGCTCCTCGTCCGCCAGGTGCCGCGGCTCGCGGCCGTATGGCCCAAGCTGGCCCTGATCCTGACCGGGGCGACCCTGCTGGTCGCCGTCGGCCTGATCGACGATATCCGCGGCATCACCTTTCCGCCGGCGATCAAGTTCGCCGTCCAGATCGCCGCCGCGGTCATTGCGGTCGCGGGCGGCGCGCGCAGCACTTTTCTGCCCTGGCCCTGGCTGGATGCCCTCTTTTCTGTGCTCTGGATCGTCGCCATCAGCAACGTCTTTAACTTTCTCGACAACATGGACGGGCTCTCGGCCGGCATCGCGCTGATCTGCGGGGCACTCTTCTTCTGGCTCACGGCGCAGCAGGGGCAGTATTTTTCCGCCCTACTTTTTGCGCTGCTCTGCGGCGCCTGCCTGGGCTTTCTCCGCTACAACCTGCATCCAGCTCGGGTCTTCATGGGGGATGCCGGCAGCCTCTTCATCGGCTATCTCTTCGGCACCCTCAGCCTGACCAGCTCCTACGTCGTCGCCGGCAGCGCCTCGCTCATCCCGATCCTGATCCCGCTGCTGGTTCTCGGGGTGCCCATCTTTGACGCGGTCACGGTGATTCTCATCCGCATTCGTGAGCATCGTCCGGTATATGTAGGGGATCAATGCCACATCTCGCACCGGCTGCTGCGGCTGGGACTGAGCCGCAATCAGGTGGTGGTCTTTGTGCATCTGATCAGCATCGCCATCGGCATGAGCGCCCTGCTTCTGCCCTACATCAGCCTGCAGCTGAGCATTCTGGTGCTGTTGCAAACCATTCTGGTCTATGTTATCCTGACCCTGCTCATCCGGGCGGGACGAAAACACTGAGAAGAACAAGGAGTAAACATGAAAGCATTGATCACCGGCGGCGCCGGCTTCATCGGATCCCATCTCGCTGAACAGCTGCTGGCGCGCGGTGACGAGGTATGCGTCATCGACGACCTCTCCACCGGCAAGCTCGAGAACGTGGCGCATTTGCGCAGCCATCCGCGGTTCCATCTGGCGGTCGAGTCTATCCTCAACGAGACGGTGATGGACCGCCTGGTGAGCGAGTGTGATGTCATTTTTCACCTGGCCGCGGCCGTCGGCGTTGAGCTGATCGTCAAGAGCCCGGTCGAAACCATCGAGCGCAACGTGCTCGGCACGCACGTGGTTCTGCGCCTCGCCGCGCGTTATCTGCGCAAGGTGCTGATCACCTCCACCTCCGAGATCTATGGCAAGAGCGAGAGCATTCCCTTCACCGAGGAGGACGACCGGGTGCTCGGGGCGACGACCAAGAGCCGCTGGAGCTACTCCTGCTCCAAGGCGATCGACGAGTTCCTCGCCCTCGCCTATTACAAGGAGAAGGGGGTGCCGACGGTGATCATGCGGCTTTTTAATACCGTCGGGCCGCGCCAGACCGGCCGCTACGGCATGGTCATTCCGCGGCTGGTGCGCCAGGCCCTGGCGGGCGAGCCGCTGACGGTCTATGGCGACGGCGAGCAGGTGCGCTGTTTCACCTATGTGGCGGATGTGGTCTGGGCGGCGATGCACCTGATGGACGAACCGCGCGCGGTCGGCGAGGTTTTTAATGTCGGCAATGACAAGGGGATCAGCATCGTCGAGCTGGCCCGCAAGATCATCGCGATGACCGGTTCCTCCTCCGAGATCAGCTTTATCCCCTACTCCAAGGCATACGAGGAGGGATTCGAGGACATGCGCATCCGGGTGCCGAGCCTGACCAAGGTCAAGGCGGCGATCGGCTACGAGCCGCGGGTGCAGCTGGACGAGACCCTGCACCACGTTATTGATCATTTTTTGGCCAACAAAAGCCAGGAATGACGAATTAGGGCGCGGCGCGGGCGGAGGTCAGATTTCCGGCTTTTTTTCGCCGCGTGGGTGGGTCCTCTTCTGGACAGATGTGGATAACTTGCGCGGATCTGTCCATAAAGTGGACAAAACCGGAACTCCAATAATTTTATGCCTTTCGCAAACGGCGCCCGGACGCTGGGTGCCCACGGCCGTGCACCGGGACCGCCCCGGCAGCAGCGGCAGGGAATATGATATAAGATATATATTAATAATATAATATATCATACAGTTCCTGCAGGGCCGCGGCCGCCCGGCGGCGCAGCAGCCGCAAGTGGAATATTTTCAGGACCCCGCCCCCGCAGCGACTGCAGCCCCCGATCTCGGGTTATGCACTGCACGGGTGTGAAAAGAATGTGGATAACTTGTGGGCAAGCAGCGGCCGCACCGCAGCACAGAGCCAGCCAGCGGATGGGCGTTCGGCGCCCTGCGCAGCCCTGGCGGCATGAGGTGCGGCGGCACGAAAGCGCAGAGCCAGCCCGCGGCTCTGCCGACGGCGCCACGCCCCCGGCGCAAATAACCGTTGCATTTCTGCGGTAATTTTTGTAAATATTCTCATTAAGTCATGCCGCTGCCCTGCGGCCGCGGCGCCTCTTCATCCGGGAGTCCATGACCGCTCAGGATCTGATATATCTGCTCATTCTGCTCGCAGGTTTGCTCCTGTTGCTTACGGCCTCCGAGCTGCTGCGACGCAGACTGCATAGCACCGAGGAGTTCTCCCGCAAATTCGTCCATATGTTCACCGGGATTCTGGTGGCCGTTTCCCCGTTCTTTCTCACACGCCGCGGGCCGATCATCGCGGTCGCCCTGGCCTTCGCCCTGATCAACTTTGTTTCGGTGCAAAAGGGCTGGCTCAAGGGTATGCATGATCTGCACCGCCGCACCTATGGCACGGTCTACTACCCCGCCGCTTTCGTGATCCTGGCGCTGCTGCTGTGGCACAGCCAAACCCTCATCCTGATCACGGCGATGCTGCTGCTCGCCATCAGCGACGCCGTCGCCGCGCTGGTGGGGGAGAATCTCGCCCGGCCGCATCTCTATTATGCCGGCCCGGACAAAAAGTCCCTGGAGGGTTCGGCGGCGATGTTCGCCACCAGCCTGGCCATCACGGCCACGGCCCTCGCCCTGAGCGGCCGTCCGGCCCTTGAGGTGATCTGGTTCGGTCTGATCGTCGCCCTCATTGCCACGGTCTGCGAAGCGCTCTCCTATCAGGGATCGGACAATCTGACCGTGCCCCTGGGCGCGGCGCTGGTGCTGCACTATCTGCTGACCCACAGCCCCACGGATGCCGCGTACTTGACCCTGGGTGTGGTCATGGCCGCGATCGTGGCTCTGCTTTCGCACCGCCTCCGCTTTCTTTCGACCAGCGGTGCGGCGGCGACCTTTCTGCTCGGGACGGTGGTCTTCGGTATCGGCCGCTGGCCCTTCACCGTGCCGATGCTGACCTTTTTCATTCTCTCCAGCCTGCTCTCGAAAATGGGTGGGCAGCGCAAAAAACGGCTGGCGGGAATGATCGAGAAGGGCGGCGCGCGTGACGCCTGGCAGGTGATCGCCAATGGCGGTCCCGGCGGTCTGCTGCTGATCGGCGGCTACATCTGGCCGCATCCCGGCTGGTATGTGCTCTTCGCCGCCTCGCTCGCGGCGGCCACGGCGGACACCTGGGGCACCGAGATCGGAACCCTGTCGCGCCGCGAACCGCGCTCCATCCTCACCTTCATGCCGGTGCCGGTCGGGACCTCGGGCGGCATTTCGGTGATCGGCACCCTCGGCTCCGCCCTGGGCAGCCTGGTGCTGGCGGGGGTCAGCTGGCTCGTTGCGCCGCACCATTCGCCGTCAGGCCTCGGCGGCCGCGAGTTTCTCCTCCTCTTCGGCGCCGGTCTTGCGGCCAGCCTCTTCGACAGCCTGCTCGGGGCGACCGTGCAGGCGCGGTTCCGCTGCCCGGTCTGCGGCAAGATGACGGAAAAGCAGCACCACTGCCGCGGCGAGGCCACCCAGTTCAGCGGCGGCGTGCACTGGATGAACAATGACCGGGTCAACATGGCCGCGGCGGCGTTTGCGGTCCTTTTGGTCCTGATGATCTACTAACAATATATTAGCTCTCACAAAGCCGCCAAGGCACGAAGGAAAAGCCAGACGGTGACGCCTTGTTTTACTAACGGCATATTAGACTCTCGCAAAGCCGCCAAGCCACAAAGATAACCTGCCGGATCGTTTTTCTTGGTGTCCTTTGTGCCTTTGTGAGAAATAGTTTTTAAAAATAAAGCAAACAAGGAGGATTCATGACCACCATTATCGATGTTTTTGCACGTGAAATTCTCGACTCCCGCGGCAATCCCACCGTCGAAGTGGATGTGGCCCTCGAGGGTGGCGCCATGGGACGCGCCGCGGTTCCCTCCGGCGCCTCCACCGGCGAGCATGAGGCGGTCGAGCTGCGCGATGGCGATGCCGCCCGCTACAAGGGCAAGGGCGTGCTCCAGGCCGTGAAGAATGTCAATGATATTATCGCCGATGAGGTGATCGGCGAGGATGCCACCGAACAGACCCTGATCGACAAGATCCTCATCGAGCTGGACGGCACCCCCAACAAGGCCAAGCTCGGCGCCAACGCCATGCTCGCCGTCTCCCTGGCCACCGCCAAGGCAGCCGCCGAGGCCTTCGGCCTGCCGCTCTACCAGTACATCGGCGGCGCCAATGCCAAGATCCTGCCGGTGCCGATGATGAATATTCTCAACGGCGGCATGCACGCCGATAACAATGTCGACCTGCAGGAGTTCATGATCATGCCGGCCGGCGCCCCGACCTTCGCCGAGGCCCTGCGCATGGGCACCGAGGTCTTCCACACCCTCAAGTCGGTGCTGAAGAAAAAGGGCTACAATACCTCCGTCGGCGACGAAGGCGGATTCGCCCCCGACCTCAAATCCAATGAAGAGGCCCTGCAGGTGATCATGGAGGCGATCGACAAGGCGGGCTACAAGGCCGGCGAAGAGATTTTTATCGCCCTCGATCCGGCGAGCAGCTCCTTCTATCTGACCGAAGAAAAGCTCTACAACCTCGCCTCCGAGAGCAAAAAGCTGACCTCGGCGCAGATGGTCGATTACTATGCCAATCTCGTCGCCAAGTATCCCATCGCCTCCATCGAGGACGGCATGGCCGAGGATGACTGGGACGGCTGGAAGCTGATGACCGACAAGCTCGGCGGCAAGATCCAGCTGGTGGGCGACGATCTTTTCGTCACCAACACCCAGCGCCTGAAACGCGGCATCGAGCTTGGCGTTTGCAATTCGATCCTGATCAAGCTGAACCAGATCGGCACCCTGACCGAAACCCTGGATGCCATCGAGATGGCCAAGACCGCCAGCTATACCGCCGTGGTCTCGCACCGCTCGGGGGAAACCGAGGATGCCACCATCGCCGATGTCGTGGTGGCGACCAATGCCGGCCAGATCAAGACCGGCTCCGCCTGCCGCACCGACCGCATCTGCAAGTACAACCAGCTCCTGCGCATCGAGGAAAACCTCGGCGAAGTGGGCCGGTATGCTGGTCTCGGCGTGATCAAACGGAAGTAGTACGGAACACGGCACCCTGCCGGCCCCGACGCCGGCAGGGTGCGTTTTTCAGAGGGGTTGCGGATGAATGCAAAAAGAGGAGTGCTGGCGCAGCTTCGGCGCCGCCTGGACAAGATTCAGATCACGCGCGGCCGGTTCTATCTGATCGGCTTTGTGATCTTTTTCCTGGCCTATGTCGCCGGCTCTTCCGGTTTTCTGACGCAGATGCGCCTGTGGCAGGAAGGGCGCCAGCTGCAAAAGGCGATCGAGCTGGAGAAGAAGAAAAAAAGCTGGATGGAAAAAGAGGCCGACAGCCTGACCAATGACCGGAATCGCATCAAGCGCGAAGCGCAGAAAGAGCACAGTCTCGGCGAACCGGATGAAATCATCGTTCACGTGCAGTAATCCTGTTTCCGGAGTCTCCATCCCCTCTTTGATCGGGAAATGCCATCGTGTCGCCGCGCGGATGGCATTTTTTGTTTCGGGCGTACTTCTGGCCCTGGCCGGCCGGGCTGCGGCGCAGCCGCTTGCGGGCGGCGAGGCGGCCGGTGTGAACCTCCCGGCGACCCTGCGCTATCGCCAGGAGCTGAACAACTATCTCTGGCAGCTCGACGCCGGCCGCCAGATCGCCCTGACGCCGCGGCTGCAATGGCAGTTCAGCGAACAGTACCGCACCTCGATGCTGCGTCTGGGCAGCAGTGAGGACAAATGGAAGGATGAACACGCCTTTTTCACCCGCATCGGCTATCAGCTCTGGCCGGCGCTGCAGCTGAACGCCCTGTTACGCTCTTTGTCATTTTATGACCGCCAGACCGGATTTTACAATGATGTGCGCAGCAACACCCTCGGCTGGGGTCTGCGCTTCGCCCCCTCGCCGCGGCTGCGGCTGAGCGTGGCGGCCGGTCCGAAATGGGATGCGCGCATGGGCTTTCACGACCACGGCTACTTTTTCAGCGGCGAGGAGGAACTCTCCGGCCTGGAGTGGGGCGGCTATGCCCATCATCTGCAGGGCATGATCGAGATGGACCGTTACGCCGTGCGCAAGAACCACGAGTCCAGTCTCGCCTGGGCCGTGGCCCGGGCCTTCACCCCCGGCAGCAGCGATTCGCTGTGGCTCTTCACCACCAGCCGCCGGCGCGATAACTACACCTCCCTGCTCGGGGATGTCGAGAGCCTGCGTGAGGCGAACAAGGGGCTCGAAAATCTGCTCCACTACAGCCTCGGCGCCTGGACGCAGCTGGCGCTGCGCACCTCCTGGCAGTTCCGCAATGTCGAGCTGCTCAGTTTCGGCACCGAGGCCGCAGCGCGGCAGCGCAAGCGCAACGATCAGCTCGGCGACCACGCCCTGGAGGTTACCGTTGCGCGCCGGCGCCTGAACGGCCGGCTGGCCCTGAACTACAACACCCAGCAGCAAAAGTACGATCTGGTCACCGGCGTGGTGCAGTCGCCGTTCTCCCCCTATACCGCCTTTGTCACGCCGGACAACAACAGCAACCGGCTGCAGCTGCTGGGCGAGTTTGCGGCACCGGTCGGACGGCGCGACAGTCTGGCGGTCTACGCCTCCATCAGCCGCTTTCAGTATGATACGCCGGATACCAACAATTTTGATGACCGGGACGAGCTGCGCATCCACTCCCAGGTCACCTTCGGGCGCCGGTTCAGTCCGGCCCTGCGCTTCGAGCTGCAGCTGAGCGCCTCTCTTTATCATATGGTCTATATCTATGGCGAGCGCAGCGCCGACAACAACTGGAACCGCATTTTCCGCCTGCGGCCGGTCCTGAGCTGCACCCCCTCGCCGCGGCTGCACTGGCACAACGGCTTCGAGGTGCTGGCCAATTATGTCGACTATGATTTCGACAACGTGGCGCTGCAGACCAAAAGCTTTGTCTTTCGCAAGTTCGCCTGGGACGATTCGCTGGAATATGCGCTGACGCGCCGATCGACCCTCAAGTTCGATTACCGGCTGCAGCTGGAGGAGAACGGGCAGCTCTTCTGGTCGGACTGGAAGGAGCGCATGCTCACCACCCGCCGGAGCCATTGGCTGCAGCTGCGGCTGCTCTTTGCGGCCGCACCGGCGCTCCAGCTCGGTCCCGGATACGGATTTTACAGCCGCCTGGAGTGGCGGCATGACATCGATGCCCGCGGCAATACCCTGGAGACGCTCGCGCAGCGTTTCAGCAGTCATGGACCGGCCCTGAGCATCTACTATACCCCGTCGCGGCGCACGCGTTTCATTCTCGACGGCCAGCGCCGCCGGGTCTATCCATGGCAGCAGCGCCGCTACACCATCAATACCCTGGATTTACGACTGGACTGGCTCTTTTAGAGCAGCGGCAAGAGCGGACGAGCCTGAAGCAGGGAAGGAACTGGAGTGACGGAAAACAGCAGTGAACTGCATGAGATGATCATCCCGAGTCTGCCCGATCAGATCCAGCGCGTCGAGGAGAAATGCGAGGAGATGGCCGGGCTGGCGGGATTCAGTGACGACGAGCGCGATACCTTTGCCATCGCGGTCACCGAGATGGTCGCCAACGCGATCTATCATGGCAACAAGAGCAATCCGAAAAAGACGGTACACATCCGCTTTTTCCTCAGCGCCGGCCGGCTCAAGGTGCATGTCACCGACCAGGGCACGGGTTTTAATCCCGCCGCGGTGCCCGATCCCCTGCTGCCCGAGAATCTTCTCAAGGACAATGGCCGGGGCATTTTCATCGTGCGCTCGATGATGGACAGTGTGGACTATGAGTTCACACCGGGCGGCGGGACCACCGTCATCCTGGTGAAAACCCGAAAGAATCATGTCCGGGATTAGCCTGCTGCTTCTGGGGGGAGCACTGTGGCTGCAGGGCGCGCCCGCGCCGGCCGCAGATTCAGCCCTGATCGCCACCATCCTCTTCATCGGCAACGACCATACCCGCGAAGAGATCCTCGTCCGCGAGATGCAGCAGCGCGCCGGCGATCCCTTCGATCCGCGCATCGCCGAAGCCGACCGCCAGCGCATCGAGAACCTTCGCCTCTTCACCCGGGTCGAGCTGCAGGTGCTCCCCGGCGCCGACGGCGTTACCCTGCTCTACCTGGTCAACGAACGCTGGTATCTTTTTCCCTATCCCCTGCTTTTCATTCACGACCGCGACTGGAGCAAGCTTTCCTACGGGGCCGGCGCGCGCCACGAGAATTTCCGCGGCCGCAATATCACCCTGCTCGGCAATTTCTGGCTGGGCTATGATCCCGCCGTCAATCTCACCTATAGCAATCCCTGGATCCACAGCCGGCACCGCCTCGCCTTTTCCGCCCAGGCCTCCTGGAGCCGGAACGAAAATCTCAGTCCCCGCTACAACGGCTTCAAGGAGCGCCATGCCGGGCTGCTGTTCGGCCTGAGCAAGCGTTTCGGCTATTATACCCGGGCGAGCGTCGGGGCGGGCTATCGCGAGGTGCGGCTGCCGCCGGAGCTGGGGCTGACGCGTTCCGCGGCGGGCCTGGACCGTATTGCGCAGTTTTCCGCCGGATTCACCTATGACAACCGCGACTATTCGGCCTATCCCCGGCACGGCTGGTTTGTGGATGCCGGCGTCAGCCTGCGGCGCGTCGCCGCGGCCTCCGATTATCTTTTTGCCGCCTGCGACCTGCGGCGCTACCAGCCTTTGCCCGGGGGCGGGATCCTCGCCGGCCGGGTACGCCTCGATGCGAGCAGCGGCCGGGTGCCGGTGCACAGTCTCCTCTATCTCGGCTATGGCGAACGCATCCGCGGCCATTTCCGCGAAGTGCTCGAAGGCGAGCAGCGGCTTCTGGCCGGGGCGGAGCTGCGCTGGCCGATCATCCGTCCGCGCTTTTTTAATCTGGTGCCGGAGGACCGGCTCGGCTATCTGCGCAATCTCCCCTTTGCGCTGCACGGGGCGCTGTTTTATGACACCGGACTGATCGCCAAATCCGGCTGGGCGCGGGGGGAGCAGCAGCGGCGCGGCGGCTTCGGTGCGGGTGTGGCGGTGCAGCTCCCCTATGTGGAGCTGATACGATTCGAGCGCGCCTGGGATCTCTCCGGGCGCGGGGAGTATCTCATTGACATGAAGGTATGGTTTTAGCCATGGCGCATATCCATTTTTTCTATGTGGATCCTCAGGAGGCCGGTCCGCAGGGATTCGAGCTGCGCGGAGCCGAATATCAGCATGCGGTGCGGGTGCTGCGCAAGCAGGTGGGGGAACGGGTCATCGCGGTCGACGGCTTGGGCCGGCGCTACACCGGCCCGATCCTGGCGATCGGGGCGAAGAGCCTGCGGGTGGGGGTGGAGACGGTTGAGGAGGGGGCGGGGGAGCCGCGGCTGCAGCTGACCCTGGCGCAGGGCGTGCCCAAGGGCGGGCTGTTCGACTGGGTGGTGGAGAAGGGGACGGAGATCGGGGTGTCGGTGTTCCAGCCGATGCTGACCGCGGGCACGGTGGCCGCGCCGCGCGGCCGCGCGGGGCGCTGGGAGGAGAAGGCGCGGGCGGCGATGAAGCAGTGCGGCCGGAGCCGGGCCCCCGAGGTGCGGCCGCTGCGGTCCTTCGCGGAGGTGGTCGACGCGGCGCGCGGCGCGGCCCTCTTCATCGCCTGGGAGGAGGCCGAGGTCACGCGCACGGAGCTGGCTGCGGCCCTGGCCGGACGGGCGGCGGCGACGCTGCTGATCGGACCGGAGGCGGGATTCACGCAGGCGGAGGTGGACCGGGCCGTGACCGCCGGGGCACTGCCGATCAGCCTCGGTCCGCGGCGGCTGCGCAGCGAAACCGCGGCCCTGACCGCGGCGGTGCGGCTGCTCGATGCCGCGGGCGAACTGGGCTAGAGACCAGAGTTCAGCTGAGACGCAGATACCAGGTGATGAGGGCAGCGAAGAGCACCACGGCGCTGCTGGTGACAAGTTCGGCGGCGAGATAGCCTTTGTGCTTGCCGGGGGCGGTCATCGGCGCGACCAGCGCGGTGAGCAGTGCCAGCACCAGGAACACATACCAGCCGCCGAGCAGGAGCCCGGCGGTGGCGATCATACGCGACAGGATGCCGGGGAGACGGCGGCGGAAGGAGGGAAAGGGGGGATGGCTCGCCTGCCGGCCCCGGACAGCCAGCGCACGCTGGATGTAGTTCAGGATAGGGGGGACAGCGAACCCGGCCACCACGAGGGCGGTGAGATCGACCGTCAGGGCGGGGCTGAGCCAGAAGCTCTCATGCGGCAGGGCCCACTGCAGATAACGCGCTGTCCCTAGCAGCGAAAGCACATGCAGGGCCTGGTCGGTAAAAAAATAGCCCAGCCCATCTTTGGCGCGAAAAGCCGCAAGAAAGAGTTTCGTGCGGTCGAGCGTAAAGTGGACAAGGGCGATGAAAACAAGCGCCAGCCAGAGCGCCGGGCGTCCGAGCAGGGGATGGAGCAGCGCGGCGGTGACCAGCGAACAGATCAGGACGTGAAGGGGGACGCCCCAGGGTGATTTCTGTTTCAGACGGAAAATCGTGTCGGTCTGCAGGGTGAAATCACCGATAACATGCGCCAACAGCAGTAACTGAAAATAATCCATCCCAGGCTCCGCGGCGATCACTGCGGATTATTCGCGCACAACCCACACCTTGACCATACCGGTCACTTCCGGATGCAGCTTGACCGGCACATCGTACACACCCAGGGCCTTGATCGGCTCATCGAGGACGATCTTCTTCTTGTCGATATCGAATCCGTTTTCCGTCAGCAGATCAGCGATATTCTGGCTGGTGACCGAGCCGAAGAGTTTCTCTTCCTCGCCCACCTGAACCGAAACGGTGAGGGAGAGCTTTTCCAGCCGGGCCGCGACCTCCTGAGCCTCGCGCATGCCGCGCTGCAGGCGCAGGGCGGACGCCTTGCTTTCGACTTCCCAGGCGCGCATGTTGCCCGGGGTGGCCGCCGCGGCGAACCCCTGAGGAATAAGATAGTTGCGGGCATAGCCGTTCTTGACCGTGACGATCTCACCGGCGGTGCCGAGCGACTGGATATCTTGCTTCAAAATGATCTTCATGAGGATTTCCGCATTATTTGGTCAATTCAGAGATGTAGGGAATTAGAGCGATCTCGCGGGCCTTCTTGATCGCATTGACGAGCTGGCGCTGATGCTTCGCGCAGGTCCCCGAGGTGCGGCGGGGAATGATCTTGCCCTGTTCGGTGGTGAAACGCATCAGCCGCTTTTCGTCCTTGTAGTCGATATAATCCACTTTTTCTTCACAAAAGCGGCAAATTCGTTTTTTTCTCAACATAGTGACTCCTTTAATGGCCTAAAGCTGGGTTACAGGTTCAAATCCTGATATCCAAAATCGAATTCTGTCGGTTCAATTTTCTGGAACTCTTGCGTCTCCGGAGCGGTTTTGCTCCGGCCGCGGTCGTCCTCGGGCGTGCCCGGCGTATCATCACTGCTCTGCTGGGCGAGCTCTTCGACATCCTTGCCGCTTTTACGGTCGAGGAACTGGATGCGCCGGGCGCGCAGTTCGACGACGTTGCGCGCCGTGCCGTCCTCGTTGTGCCAGTTGCGGCTCTGCAGCTCGCCATCGATGAGGATCGAAGAGCCCTTCTTCAGGATCTCGGCGCACGCCTCGGCCAAACGGTGCCAGGCGACGACGCCGACATAGCACATATTCTCGCGCCAGATCCCGGAATTGTCCCGGTACTTGCGATTCGAGGCGACGTAAAAGTTGATCACCGGTGTGCCATTCGAGGTTTTGCGGAACGCCGGATCGCTGGTCAGATATCCGGCGATAAGGACATTATTGATATCCGGCATCTTCAAATCGGGCATATCATACACTCCTCAAGCCGTGCTCAAGGGGCTTGAATTGGGCGATGGTCTGGCTCACATGATCGTTAATTTGGCAAAGAACAGCCGCTGCATCTATTCGGCAGCGGCATCACCCGGGGCCGGTTCCGCGGCTTCGGGCTGGACCTCGGCTGCGGCTTCGGGCTGGGCTTCGGCTGCAACTTCGGGCTGGGCTTCGGCTGCAACTTCGGCAGCGGCTTCCGGCTGAGCTTCCGCTGCGGCTTCCGCCGGGACCTCGGCCGGGGCTTCCGCGGGGGAGGCCGGCGCGGCGGGAGCTTCCGCTGCAGCGGGCGCAGCCGGTGCGGCGGCGTACTGCTTGGCCAGGGCCTTCAGGGCGCGTTTTTCCATCAGGGTGGTCATGGTGCGCAGCAGGTACTCGTTGAGACGGTACTCACGGTCGAGCTGCTTGATCATCGCCGGGGGAGCGTCGAAGCGGATCATGACGTAGAAACCGTACTGGCGTTTTTTGATCTCGTAGGCCAGGCGGCGTTTGCCCCAGCGGTCGATGGTCTCCACCTGACCGCCGTTGGCTGAGATGAAGCGTTCGTATTTATTGATGATGCCTTCGATCTCTTCGAGTTTGAGCAGAGAGTCGATGACAATGATGGTCTCGTATTTACGCAAACCAGTCCTCCTTTGGGGGTTGAACTACCTTGTTGAACGGTTAATGAAACTCAATCGGCATTGCAGCGGTTCATGGCCTGATCGATGCCGTATTCGATATAATCGCGGATGATTCCGACCGCGCGTTGCACGCTTTCCTGGACGACCGGGCGTTCGCCGCGGCTGAAATCGGAGAGCACGTGATCGATCATGGCACCGGGATCATCGGGCCGGCCCATGCCCAGCCGCAGCCGGGGAAAGTTGTTCGCATCCAGGTGGGCGATGATCGACTTGAGGCCGTTATGGCCGCCGGCGCTGCCCTGTTTGCGCAGGCGCAGTTTGCCGAGCGGCAGGTCCGCGTCATCGACCACGACCAGGAGCTCTTCCAGGGTGATGTTGAGATAGCGGACCAGCGGTGCGATCGACTCGCCGCTGCGGTTCATGAAGAGCTGGGGTTTGGCGATGATCACATCGCAGCCCGCGTAGTTCGTTTCGGCGATCAGCGCGGCCGAGTTCTTTTTGCGGAACCCGCCGCCGAGGTCGCTGGCGAGGGCATCGGCGGTCATGAAGCCGAGGTTATGCCGCGTATGGGCATATTGGGCTCCGGGGTTGCCGAGTCCGGCGATCAGGTATTTCCGGCGCATCTCCGGCGACCGTCCGCTGCCGCGGCCTACTTCTCTTCAGTTTCGCTCTCGGGCTTGCGTCCGACCAGCTCGGGTTCGGCGGCGCCTTCCTCAGCCTCGACGACCGGGGCCTCTTCCACCGCGCGCGGCGCGGTGACGGTGACGATGGTGCGGTCGGCTTCACCGAGGATGACATAGTTCTTCGTCACGACATCGCTGACGGTCAGGGCATCGCCGATGGCGAGGGCGGTGACATCCAGTTCGATCGCTTCGGGGATGTCGGCGGGCAGGCACTCGATTTCCAGCTCGCGCACGACCTGCTGCAGGATGCCGCCGTCATTCTTGACGCCGGTGGAGGTGCCGGTAAAGTGGACCGGCACCGAGACCGTGATCTTTTCATCCAGTTGGATGCCCATGAAATCGATATGGATGATCGCGTGATGGATGGGGTGGTACTGGATGTCGCGGACGATGCATTTGCGGTTGTCGCCGGAGCTGAAATGGACGTCGAGCAGGGTGGCCTCTTTGCTGAGGGTGGTCTGCAGGGCCTTGGCGTTCACCGAGAAGGGAACGGATTCCTTGCCGTGAAAGTAAAATATACCGGGCACTTCGCCGGCTTGCCGGATCTTTTTGGCTTGCTGGGTGCCGTGCATTTCGCGGACGGTCAATTCGAGCAGATGAGCAGACATCAGGATTCTCCAGTCTTTTGCGCTATACCAAAACCAAACGAATTATCTAGACGATGGGTCCCTTCTCCGGGAAGAGATCCGAGATGGAACGGTCCTCGTGGATACGGCGGATGGCGTCGGCGAGGAGGTCGGCGACGCTGAGGATTTCGATCTTGCTGTTTTTCTTCTCCTCGGTGATGGCGACCGAGTCGGAGATGAAGAAGGTATCAATGGCCGAATCTGCGATGCGCTGTACGGCCTCGCCGGAGAGGATGCCGTGGGAGCAGGCGACGTAGATGTGGTTCGCGCCGCGTTCCTTGAGGACGGCCACGCCGGCGACCAGGGTGCCGGCGGTATCGACGAGGTCATCGACGAGGAGGACATCCTTGCCGTCTACATCGCCGATGAGGCGGCTGACCTCGACGACATTGTGACGGGGGCGGCGTTTTTCGAGCAGCACCAGTTCGGTGCCGAGGCGGCGCGCATAAGCGCGGGCGAGGTGGATGCCGCCGATATCGGGGGAGGCGACGACCAGGCCGGGGGAGCGCCGTTTTTTGCGGATATGCTCGATGAAGACGGAGGCGGCATAGAGGTGGTCCAGGGGGATATCGAAGAAGCCCTGGATCTGCGGCGCATGCAGGTCCATCGTCAGGATGCGGTCGGCCCCGGCGGTGGTAATGAGATTGGCCACCAGTTTGGCCGAGATGGCGACGCGCGGCTGGTCCTTGCGGTCCTGGCGGGCGTAGCCGAAGTAGGGGATGACCGCGGTGATGCGTTTGGCCGAGGCGCGGCGGGCGGCGTCGATCATGATCAGCAGCTCGAGCATGTTGTCGGCCGGTGCGGGGGTGGGCTGGATGAGGAAGACATCGGTGCCGCGGATGTTCTCTTCATACTTGGCCCAGATCTCGCCGTCGGAGAAATTGGTCAGGGAGATCTGCCCGAGGTTCTTTTTCAGGGCGCCGGCGATCTTGTGGGCGAGTTGCGGATTCGCCCGGCCGGAGAATATTTTCATCTCGCGTTCTTGCGCCATGTACTGCTTTCTGTTGTGAGGCCGGACTGAGGGGGCGGAAATAAAAAAAGGACGAAAACCCGAGGAGATTTTCGCCATTTCCGTCCCTTTTGCAAGGGCTGGGGCGGGAGGATTCGAACCTCCGCATGCGGGATCCAAAATCCCGTGTCTTACCGCTTGACGACGCCCCAAGAGAAACTGCCAGGTGTGCTGCGCCTTACTCTTCCCGGGGGGCGATCGGGTGAAAGAGGAATGTCGTATGCTCCTGCCGGGTTCCCGCCAGGGCATTCAAGGCGTCGCTCTTGTCCAGAAACAAGCCGAAGAGGGCTGAACCGCTGCCCGACATCCGGGCATAAAATGCCCCCTTCCGCCTGAATCCTTCCACCAGTTCCATCAAGTGTGGATATCTATTGAAAACAACAGGTTCAAGGTCGTTGGCAAGATGGAGGTCCCAGTCGGAAAGTCGCTCAGCGAAACTGGTCAAGCTATAAAATTTACTGTTTTTTAACGATTTTGTCAAGTTAAAAGTAGCGTTTTCATAGACCCAGCGCGTGGAAATGGGGAGATTGGGGTAAAGCAGCACCCCCCACCACTCCTGCGGGATCTGCAGCGGGGTGAGGATCTCGCCGCGGCCGCGGCCGAGGGCGCTGCCGCCGAGCAGGAAAAAAGGGACATCCGAGCCGAGTTCCGCCGCCAGGGGCATGAGCTGCGGCAGCGGCCAGTGCAGCTCCCAGATGCGGTTGAGGGCCATCAGGGTGGTCGCGGCATCGCTGCTGCCGCCGCCCAGTCCTGCCCCGACCGGGATGTTTTTCTGGATCTGGATGTTGCAGCCCCGGGTCACGCCGGCGCGCTGGCGCAGCAGCGCCGCCGCGCGCCAGGCGAGATTGCCCTCGTCCACCGGGATGGCGGGATCGGAGCAGCCCACGACGATGCCGTCGGGCTGCGCGGCCACCGTCAGCACATCGCGGACGCTGATCTGCTGAAAGATCGTCTCCAGCTCATGATAGCCATCCTCGCGCCGGCCGAGAATGCGCAGGCCGAGGTTGATCTTGGCATAGGCGGAATAATGACGCAGGGAAGAAGACATGATGTCGGCACACCTGTTTATCTGCATGGCAAGATTCAAGCCTGTAAATTAGGCAACTTTTGGCACTTTGTCAACTTTATTCAACAGCGCCGCGAAGGCCGGAACTTCATGCTTGCTTTTATGCGCGCATATCCTTAAATTTTGGTCTATTATAGGAGATATGCCGACCCTGGAGACGCCTGTTCCGGCGCGCGCCGCGTGCCAAACGATCTATCTGCTCGGCGATGCCCATCTGGGTGCCCAGAATCCCGGGAGCGAAGCGGAAATTTTCCGCCGCTTCACCACCTTCATCGACGCCCTGCGCGGGCAGCGCAACAGCCAGCTCATTCTCTGCGGCGACCTCTTCGACTTTTGGTTCGAGTACCGCCACGTGGTGGGGCGCAGCCATTTCCGCACCCTGGCCCGGCTCGCTGACCTCATCGATTCGGGCGTTCCGGTCGACTATCTCGCCGGCAACCACGATTTCTGGCTCGGTTCCTTCCTGCGCGAGGAGGTGGGCATGACCGTCCATCCCGACGCGCTCGAACTGGAGCAGGCCGGCCGCCGCCTCCTGCTGCTGCACGGCGACGGTCTCCGCCAGCGCGACCATCGCTACCGCCTGATGAAACGGGTGCTCCGCCATCCCCTGGCCGTCGCCGCCTACCGGCTGCTCCATCCGGACTGGGGCATTCCGCTGGCACTCTTTTGTTCCCATCTCAGCCGCGAATCCCAGCGCGAGGACCGCTACGATGATGCCGATTACCGCGCCTGGGCCTGCCGCCGGCTCGAGACGGAGTACGATCTGATCGCCATGGGCCACACCCATGTCCCGGCCCTGCTCGCCCACGGGCGCGGCTGGTATGTCAACGCCGGGGCGTGGATGCGCACCTTCACCTTTGCCCGCATCGAAGCGGGTGTTCCGGCCCTGCTGCAGTGGGACGGCCAGACGGGCCGACCCTTTACGCCCGCGCAGGGTCCAGGACGGATGGGCCGTGAACAAGAACAGTAAACCAAATACCTTCTGGCGGGACTGGTTGCTCCTGCTGGCTGCGATCCTGCTTGCGCTGGCGGCTCTCTTTTTCGCCAATGATGCCCGCAGCCTGGGCGGCCTGCATGCCCTCAGCCTCGAGATTGTCGGCCGTCTGACCGAGCCGGTAGCGGACCTGCGTTCCTATCTCGCCCTCGGCGCGGAAAACCGCCGCCTGCGCGAGATCAACGCCGTCCTGCAGCTGCGCAATGCGCAGATGGCCGAGGCCTGGTATGAGAATGCCCGCCTGCGCCAGCTCCTCGGCTTCAAGATGACCGCCCCCTATGATCTCATCGCCGCCACCGTCACCGGTCGCGAAACCCGGACGGGCCTGGCCTCGCTCCTTCTCGATGCCGGCTCCGACCAGGGTGTAAAGGTCAACATGACCGTGGTCTCCGCCGATGGCCTGGTCGGCCGCGTCCATTCGGTCTCCACCTCCTACTGCACGGTCCAGGCCTTCGACGACCGCGCCTTCAGCTGCGCCGCCATTGTCCAGCGCAGCCGTCTCGAAGGCATGTTCAAGTGGGAGGGCTATAACCGCGGTATCCTCACCGGGATCTATCTCAGCGGCGACGTGCGCAAGGGCGACCTTGTCGTCACCTCGGGGACCAATTCGATCTTCGTGCCGGGATTGAAGCTGGGGGTGGTTTCCTTCATCGATGAAGCCGAATCGGGCATGTACCGCAGAATCTATGTTGAACCCAAGGTCGATATGGCGCGGCTGCGCGAGGTCTATATCGTGCGCCATACGCAGGAAGGCGCGGCAAGATGAATCTGATCTACTATCTGATCATGATGGCGCTGGCCCTGGGCTTGCAGCACGGCGTGAGCGATCTGGTGGCCATCCGCGGGGTCGCCCCCGATTTTATCCTCATTGCGGTCTGTGCGGTCTCGCTCTTCGCCGGGCGCGGCCAGGGCACCCTCTGGGGCCTGGGTATCGGCTTCGTCGAGGATGCCCTCAGCGGCAGCCTGCTCGGCAGCCACGCCCTGGCCCTGAGCCTGGTCGGCTTTATCAGCGGCTCGGTCATGAGCTACCGCTCCCTCCAGAGCGCCTACAGCCTCAATGCCGGCCTGATCGTCGGCGTGCTCGCGATCCTGCAGCATCTGCTGCTCTACATCATTATCATCCAGGGTGGTGCCGGCCTGCTCCAGGGGCTGGCGCTGGGCATCGTGCTGCCCGCCATTTATACCATGTTTTGGGCGTTGATCATTTTTGCCATCGTGCCGGAATCCATCTGGGAAAAGATCTACAAAACCGAGCCGACGCCGCTCTTTTAACCTTTAATTCATTGCGCATTCCATGCTCTCCCAAGACCGCTCCGCCCGTATGATCCAGATCGTTATCGCCTGCGCCTTTATGGCGCTGGCGGTGCAGCTCTTCCGGCTGCAGATCATCCAGCGGGAGAAATATCAGGCGCAATCGGACAAAAATCGCACCCGGCGGTTGCGGCTGGAGCCGCCGCGCGGCGTCATTTACGACCGCAACGGCCTTCCCCTGGTCGAGAATCGCCCCAGCTACACCCTGAGCGCCCTGCCGATCGAGGTGCGCGGCAACGCCCGTTCGCTCGCCTTTCTCGCCGACCTGATGGAGGAGGATGTCGCCGCCGTCAAGCGCCGGCTGGATCAGGCCGATAACCCCTTCATTCCGCTCAAGCTGCGCCGCAATATCGATTATGCGATGCTGGTCCGGCTGGAGGAGAATAAACTCGAGTACCCCGGCGTCTCCTACGAAACCGAGAGCCGGCGCGTATATCCGGCCGGGGTCAAGTCGCCCCATCTCTTCGGCTACATCGGCGAGATCTCCAAGGGTGAGCTGGAACGGCGTCAGGAGGAGGGGCTGATGCCGGGTGATCTGGTCGGCAAGAAGGGCTTCGAGGCCTATTACGACCGCGATCTGCGCGGCCAGGTCGGCTACGATGCGATCGAGGTCGATGCCGTCGGCCGGGAGGTCAAGGACATTGTCGGCGCCAGCGACCGTACCCCGATCCGTGGCCGGGATTTCTATCTCGCTCTCGATGCGCGGCTGCAGAGCCTCGCCGACTCGCTCCTCGGCGACAAGATCGGCGGGGTGGTGATGATCGATACCCGCGATGGCGGCGTCCTGGTGCTGTGCAGCAAACCCGATTTCGATCCGGAACTTTTTTCCGGCACGCTCAGTGCCGCCGACTGGCAGCGCCTCCTCAACGATCCCGGCAAGCCCCTCTACGACCGCGTCATCCAGAGCGCCTATCCGCCCGGCTCGACCTTCAAGATGGTCGCCGCCACCGCGGCGCTGGAGGAGCACAAGGCGACGCCGGAAACGACCTTTCCCTGCACCGGCGGGGTCACCTATGGGGATCGCACCTTTCTCTGCCACGGCGGCAAGGGCCACGGCACCCTGGCGATGCTCGATGCCATCAAGGTTTCGTGCAATTCGTATTTTTACCGCCTCAGCATGCGCCTTTCGGTCGACGAATGGGCGGCTGCAGCGCGGCACTACGGCTTTGGGGCCCGGACCGGGATCGACCTGCCCGCCGAGGAGCCGGGCATTCTGCCCGACCGCGACTATCTCGATCGCGTCTTCGGCAAGAAGGGCTGGTCGGGCGGCATGATGCTCAACCTGGGCATCGGTCAGGGCGATCTGCTGGTCACCCCGGTGCAGATGGCCCAATATACGATGATCATTGCCAACAAGGGTCGTTATTATCCGCTGCACCTCGTCTACAAGATCTTCGATCCGCGGACGCAGCGGTATTACAAGCAAAAGCTCGAGTCCAGGAACACGGCGGGGATCTCGCAGGAGACCTATGCGACCCTGCATGCGGGGATGTTCCGGGTGGTCAACACTCCGGGCGGGACCGGTCACGCCAGTTATCTGGAGGATGTGGTTGTGGCCGGCAAGACCGGCACGGCGCAGAATCCGCACGGCGAGCCTCATGCCTGGTATGTCGGTTTTGCGCCGCTGCAGGATCCGGAGGTGGCCATCTGCGTGCTGGTCGAGAACGGCGGCGGCGGCGGTGCGACCTCCGCCCCGATCGCCGGTCAGCTGCTGCGCCGTTATTTTGATTTGAAGAAAGAGGCGGCCGCACCCCCTGCGGTGACGGAGCGCCGGTGAGGCGAGATGCTTGAAGAAATTCGCAATACGCGGGTCGACCGGGTCATTCTGATCTGTGTTCTCCTCTTTGCGCTCTTCAGCCTGTTGGCGGTCTACAGCGCCACGCACGGCAGCAAGGTGGCGGCGATCCATGACAATTTTGCCAAGCAGATCGTCTGGGTGGTGATCGGACTGGTGCTCTTTTTCGCCCTTACCTATGTGCCGCTGCATATCGTCTTCGCGCTGGCCTATCCCTTGTATGCCATCCTTGTGCTGATGATCCTCGGGATCGACCTGGTGGGCTCGATCAGCGGCGGGGCGCAGCGCTGGTTCGAGGTGGCCGGCGTCAAGATCCAGCCCTCCGAGTTTATGAAACCGGTGCTGGTGCTCACCCTGGCCCGCTATTTTGCCCCGGAGCAGACCAATCCCAACCAGCCTAAGAACCTGCTGGTCGCCTTCGGCCTGGTTCTTTTGCCCTTTGTACTGGTTCTGAAGCAGCCCGATCTCGGGACCAGCCTGGTCTATCTGGCGGTGATCATTCCGATGCTCTACTGGCGCGGTCTGGCGCCCTTTACTATTTTTGTCATCGTCTCCCCGGTTTTCGCCTTTCTCGCCTCCTTCAATTACTACAGTTTCAGTGTCGCCATTCTCCTCATCAGCGTCGTTCTCTATCTCTCGCGCCGCAACAAGCGGATCGCCTGGAGCATCTTCGCCGGCAACCTTTTTGTCGGCACCCTCTCGCCGCTGGTCTGGGAGCAGCTGCACGGCTATCAGCAGCAGCGCATCCTCACCTTTCTCGGCATGGTGGATGATCCGCGCGGGGTGGGGTACCAGATCATCCAGTCGATGGTGGCGATCGGCTCGGGTGGCCCCTTCGGCAAGGGCTTGCTGCACGGCACCCAGACGCAGCTGCGTTTTCTGCCCGCGCAGCATACCGATTTCATCTTTTCCGTGCTCGCCGAGGAGTGGGGCTTTTTCGGCTCGCTGGTGGTGCTCGGCCTTTTTCTGGTCTTTCTCATGCGCGGAGCCAAGATCGCCGCATCCAGCGGCTATCGCTTCGCCCGCCTGGCGACGATGGGGATCGTCATCACCATTGCCTTCCAGGCGATCGTCAACCTCGGCATGACCATGGGGATCATGCCGGTGGCGGGGGTGCCGCTCCCCTTCATCAGTTATGGCGGGTCGGCGATGCTGACCAATATGGCCATGGCGGCCCTGCTTTCCAACACGGCAACGCAGCGTTACTTTTAAATCATCCTTCTGGAGGAGCGTTATGCATCCTGTGCTGTTCCGGCTCGGCGCTTTCGAGATGCGCGCCTACGGATTCACCCTGGCCATCTCGTTTCTGCTGGGCATCTATCTGGCGGTACGGCGCGGCAAGCGCCGCGGCATCGACCCGGAAAAGGTCATGGATCTTTCCGTGGTCATCATCCTCGCCTCGATCATCGGGGCGCGGTTTATGTACGTCATTTTTCATCTCGATGAATTCGCCGGCCACTGGACCGACACTTTCAATCCCTTCCAGAGTAACGGCCAGATCGGCATCGCCGGACTGACCATGCTCGGCGGGGTCATTCTTGCCCTGGTTTCTTCGATCCTCTATCTGCGCGCCAAAAAGCTGCCGGTCCTCAAGTTTGCCGATGCGATCATTCCCATGTTCTTCCTCGGCGAGGCCATCACCCGCATCGGCTGTTACCTCAACGGCTGCTGTTACGGCATCCCCACCACCTGCTCCCTGGCGGTGGTCTTTCCCCCGGACAGCCCGGCCGGGGCGATGTACCAGGGGGTGCACATTCACCCGACCCAGCTCTACTCCTCGGCCTATGCCCTGGTCATCTTTTTCATTCTGATCTGGATCGACCGCAAGCCCAGGTTCGACGGCTATCTGCTCTATCTCGCCCTCCTCTTTTACGGCGTGGGCCGTTTCATCATCGATCTCTTCCGCTATTATGAGAATTCGATGATCCTGGTGCCCCTGGTCGGTAAGGGATTGAGCATGAACCAGGGGATCAGCATCGCGCTTATCCTCATCGGCGCCGGTCTCTACCTCTGGCGCTGGCGCCACAGCCGCGTGCAAAATAATCCTTGACTTTTTTAGGTGACAATGATATCTTAAGTTAGGTAAAAATAGGGAGTTTTTGCCACTTTTCCTGAACAGGAATCCGGCTCTGCATCGTCGATTACGGCATTCGGAAGGGTCCACAGCCAACCAAGATCGGTAGGAGCGATTTATGAAAATACGGCACTTGAGCAGATTGCTCGGCGGCATAGCCATCTTCGCCTGGGCAATGGTTTGGAGCGGCTGCAGCAGTTCGCGACAGGTCTCGCTGGCCACGGAGCAGGCCGCGCTTTCCGGAGCGGAAGAACGTCCCCAAACCCCCGCCGATACGGTGAAAAAAAGTACCGACGAGGATGAGGTGATGCGTCTGCTCGGCCTCAACAAAAACCAGCCGGCCGAGGCCGCACAGCCGCAGCCCACCTCGGCGGGGCTGGAAAATGACCGCCAGCGCCTCGAGGAGAACCTCAAGGAAAAGGATATCGAGATCGCCAACCTCAAGGCGGAGCTGGCCGAACGCGACCGCCAGCTCAATGCCGCCGAGAATGCCGAGCCGCCGATGGAGATCAAGCCGGTCAAAACCCCCGTCACCGCCAGCGGCACCTTCCAGCAGCGCTACGACCGCGCGCGCGCCCTCTACGAATCCCGCCGTTACAAGGAGGCGGTACAGGAGTTCGAGGCGCTGATCTCGACCGATTCCGCCAACAAGCTCTCCGACAACTGCCAGTACTGGATCGGCGAGTGTTATTATGGCATGCGCGCCTACAACCAGGCGATCGTGGAATTCGAAAAGGTCTTCACCTTCCACGACTCCGACAAGAACGACGACGCGCAGCTCAAGCTGGGACTCTGCTACACCCGTACCGGCAATGTGGAGAAGGCCAAATCGGAATTCCAGAAGCTCCTGGATACCTACCCGGAGAGCGAGTTCCGGGCCCGGGCCCAGTATTATCTGCAAACCCTGTAATCCTCTCGCCCCAGTCCTCTTTGCAAGGGTGGCCGCTCGGCCACCCTTTTTTTTATTGCATTTCTCAATAATTTTTAATACTTTAATAAAACCAGTAATATAAGATACGATGCGGTGGGCTGGGCCACGATACTTCCTGAAACCAAATCGGGCTGAACGAGGATGAAAAACCGGCTGAGAGTTCTTTATTTATCCACCGAAGTGGCTCCTTTTGCGAAGACAGGCGGGCTGGCGGATGTCGCAAGCGCCCTTCCCAAGGCGCTCTTTGAGCAAGGGCATGATGTGCGGGTCATGATGCCCAAGTATGGCAATATCAGCGAACGGCGCTACACTCTGCGCGAGGTGATCCGTCTCAAGGATATCCCGATTCGGGTCGGCGATCAGGAACATGTCGTCAGCGCCAAATCGGCCTTCCTGCCCGAGACCAAGGTTCAGGTCTACTTTCTCGACTACAAGCCCTATTTCGAACGCTCCGATTATTACGTCGACGCGGCAACCGGCAAGGACTTTCCCGACAACGCGCAGCGCTTCTTCCTCTTCTCCAAAGCCGTCATCGAGACCATCAAGCTTCTGCATTGGGAACCGCATATCATCCATTGCAACGACTGGCAGACCGCGCTCGTCCCGTGGATGCTGCGCAACCAGTACCAGGATGACCCCTTCTTCGCCAAAGCCATCACCGTCCTTTCCATCCACAATCTCGCGTTTCAGGGCACTTTTCCCCCGGCTGTGCTCACCGATCTGGGCCTGCCGCAAGAGCTGGCGGCCGCCGGCAGCGACCTCGAATTTTACGGCAAGGTCAATTATCTCAAGGCCGGCATCAAGAGCGCCGACCTCATCACCACCGTCAGCCCGACCTATGCCGAAGAGATCCAGAGCGATCCCGAGCTGGGCTGCGGGCTCCAGGGTGTGCTGGCTGAGCGCCGCGAGGACCTTTGCGGCATTACCAACGGGGTCGACTATAGCATCTGGAATCCCGAGAAGGATGAGCTGATCCCCGCCCCCTACAGCGCTGCCAATCTCAAGGAGAAGGAGAAAAACAAGAAAGCCCTGGTCAAGGAGGCGGGTTTGCCCTATGAGGCGGAGGTGCCGGTCATCGGCATGATCTCCCGTCTGACCAGCCAGAAGGGCCTCGATCTTGTGGCGGCCGCGATCGGCGAGATGGTCCAGCTGCCGGCGCAGCTGGTCATTCTCGGCACCGGCGATCCCCAGGTTCATAAACTTCTCGAAAAGATGCGCAAGGGCCATCCCCGCCAGGTTGCGCTCTTCCTCCGCTTTGACGACACCCTTGCCCATCTGATCGAGGCGGGGAGCGACATGTTTCTCATGCCGTCGCTCTACGAACCCTGCGGGCTCAATCAAATGTACAGCCTCAAATATGGCACCATCCCGGTGGTGCGCAAGACCGGCGGACTGGCCGACACCATTGTCGATGCCGGCGCCGATCCCAATAACGGCAACGGCTTTCTCTTCAGCGACTATACGCCCGAGGCGTTGACCGATGCCGTACGCCGCGCGGTCGCCGCCTACCGCGATGACAAGGGGTGGCAGAAGCTGATCAAGCGCGGCATGAAGCAGGACTTTTCCTGGGCCATCGCCGCAGACAAGTACGTCAAGCTCTATCTCAGACTGGAAACCGCCAAAAAGAAACGGTAAGCCGGATGTCTTGCCAACGCTGCCCCCACTACGGCTGTATCCCTCACCCCCCGGCCTGCGATTCCGCCCGGGCAACAACCCCTGTTCTCAAGGGGTTTTTGTTTGCCGGCTGCCGCTCCGCTCTGTTTCACTTTGAAACAATCATGTTTTGCGTCACGACAGATTCTTGTCCGGCGACGGCGCGGACGTTGCAGCGCCGACCGGCGCCGGCTGTTCCAGGCTGTACCAATGGCATAGAACACAATAGGATAGACCTGACCACATCTGCGTCATCCGGCGGGAGGGGGCGCCGGCAGCCTGCGATTTGCTGGCATTAACTTTGCATAAAGGTGGCCAACGGCTGTACGGGCTCGGGGGGATGGGAACGCCCGGCCGCTGCGGAGTTCAATTCAGTTAAATTTGACAGGCTTTGGATGGATGGTATTGAAATAACCGTGGACCGTGTCGGCGCCCTGCGCGACATCGGGCTGTTTCGTGTGCGGGGGTATGTCGATACCACCACATCGCCCGAATTGCAGCGCCAGCTGACCGAAGTCATTCACGAGGGGGTCTCACAGATCATCATCGATCTGGGTGCAGTAAACTATGTAAGCAGTGCGGGGTGGGGGGTATTCGTCGGGGAGATCCGCGGACTGCGTGAGCAGGGCGGGGATCTCAAAATTATTCAAATGATCCCGGAAGTGAATGAAGTGTTCGAAATGCTCGAGTTCAACCGAATTCTGACCTGCTATGATTCCCTCGAGGAAGCCATCGACGATTATGATTTTTGCCAGGGGGTGGATCTGCGTGCGGCCCTGATGGACCGAACCGGCACGACCGCGGCGGCACCGGTATGGGAAACCGACCGCGCCGTCGAGAATCCCGCCGATTTTCTCCCCCCGGTGAGCAAGGAGAACCGCACCGCGCGCACGATCACGGTCGCCCGCGGCCGCGCCATCGATGACGTCGATCTGCCGCTCAACGAAAAAATCAAAAAGCTGGTCACGGAAAATCCGCTGATGACTCCCTTTGGCATCAAGCGGCAGCTCAACTCGCCCCGATTCGGCTACACGCGGATCGGTTTGTTCAAACTGCGCGGCATCCTCAAGCGCCTCGGACTCGAGACCAAGGCCAAGCGGTACCGGTTCTATCGATCTCGCTGATCCGGTCGCCCGTCCTCCCGGGCCTGCAGCGCCGGGATCTCCCTTTCTTGCAGCCACTGTCAGGCCGCCCTGGTCATACCATGCATAGGAGTTGACATGAAACGCCCGTTGATTGATCTGCACGGGTTGATGCCGGCCGCCCTGCTGCTCGCGCTCGCCGTGCTGCATCCGGCCGCCGCACAGGAACTCGCCCCGGAGGCGCTGCGCGTCACTCCGGGTGATGCCATCCACCTCTATATTTACGAGAATCTTTTTCCCTCGGACAAGGCCAAATTCGTCGGCAATTATCACGACAAGGAGTACGTGGTCGACGGTCTCGGCCAGATCTCCCTCGGCCCGCTCGGCCGGGTGCAGATCGCCGGCCTCAAGCCCGAAGAGATCGCCCAGGTCCTGCAGGAGAAATTCAAGCCCTTCGCCAAGGAACCGCTGATACTCGTCGTGCCCCTGATCCGCCTCGAACTCAAGGGCGGTTTTTCCCAGCCCGGGCTCTACCGCTTCAATCCCAACATCTCCTTCTGGGAGGTGATGAAGGAGGTCGGCGGCCTGCACACGCTCTCTTCTTTTGAGGACATGTACATCGTGCGCAAAGGCGAGCCGCTCTATCGCGGTTTCGGTGATGCCTTTTACCGCGGCCAGTCGCTCTACGAGCTCGGCCTGCAGTCGGGTGACGAAATCGTCGCTCCGCGGGTGAACCGGATTTCATTTGATACCATCATCCGCTATCTGCAATTCGGCATGGCGATGCTGACCTTTTATCTGACCCTGATGAACTATAACAAAACCAACACCAATCTGTAGCCGGATATGGACGATCTCGATCTCTTGCAGGGTGGAGGTGAACCGCAGGGTCCCTCCATGGATTTTGGCAAATTTTTCAAGGGCTTCTGGAAGCGGAAGTGGGTCATTCTCGTGCTTGCCGCTGTGGGGGCCGCCTGGTTTTACTGGGATTCGAAAAATGAGGTGCCCATCTACAGCACCTTTGCCACCATCAAAACGCGCAGCTTCGACACCGAGTCCGAAACCATCCTCAGCTGGAGCCGTCAGGCCGAGCTGCGCAGCCGCAGTTTTGCCGAGCGCGTCGCGGCGCGCATGGGCCTGGTCCTGCAGATGGGGACCAAGTCCGGCCCCCAGGGCGAGGTCTTTAGCGAGTTCCACACCACCACCAGTCCGGTCCCCGGCAAATACAAGATCCAGGTCGACTCGAGCGGCACCTTTTCGATCTTTCTGGTCGAGTACCCCAAAGAGACCCTGCTCGACAGTCTGAGTGTCTGGGATGTGCTGTCGCGGCCGGATACCTGCAACGGTTTCATTTTCCGGCTCAACCCGAAATTTGTCGAAAAACCGCAATTCGTCAATTTCAGGATCCGGCCTTTCGAGAAAGCGGTGGCCGAACTCAACGGCATGGTGACCGCCGAGGTGAGCAAGAACGGCAACCTGATGAAGCTGACGATCAAGGGGCCAGACCGTGAGAATCTCGATGATCAGCTCAACCAGATCGCGGACATCTACGTCCAGGAGACGCTGCGGCTGCGCGACCGCGATGCCAACTCTTACCGCAAGCGGCTCGAGGGCAGTCTCGAGATCGCAGCCGCCAAGGTGCGCGGCGCCGATGCCGATCTGCGCACCTTTTATTCCAAATATCCCCTCTCGCTCGATGCGGCCAAAAAGACCATTCTCGATGAGATGCAGCTCAACAGCTATACCCTGCGCGAGATTCCGCAGCAGCGCGAGCAGTTGACCCAGCTCCTGCAAAAGCTGGGCGAGCCGGTGGTCGGCTCGGATCCGGAGCAGTACCGCCGCCTCATCGTCCGCCAGCTCGCCAATTTTTCCGCGATGCGCGACGAGCCGGCCCTGGCCCTGCTGCGCGACCAACTCGACTCGCAGGAAAAGCAGCTTTCGGACCTCTCTCGCGACTATTCCGACGATTATGCGCCCCTGGTCAGCCTGCGGTCGAGCATCCGCGAGACCCAGGATAACATCATCGCCTTCGCCTCGAACTTCCGCAACACCCTGGCGCAGCGGGAGACCGAAACCCGCACCAAGATGGACCAGATCCAGGCGCAGCAGCGCATGCTGCCGGACGACGAATACCGTCTGATGGAGCTCGAGCGCAACAAGCGCATCAGCGAGGATCATTACACGACCCTCTACACCAAGCTGCAAAAGCTGGACATTGCCGATGGCGGCGAGGGCGAGGATATCGCCATCCTCGACCGGGCGATCCAGCCGACGGTTCCGATCAACCCATCCAAGTCAACCAAGGTCTTTATCGGCGGTGCGATCGGCCTGGCGCTCGGCCTGGCCTTTTCGCTGGTCATCGATCTCGCCGACCGCCACATCCGCACGCCGGGAGATGTCGAGAAGCATCTCAACCTCAAGGTGCTCGGGGCGATTCCCAATGTCGATTTCAAGGACATCCCCGAGTATCACGATCATGAGAAGGCCAAGCAGATCGACCGCCAGTTGGTGACGCACGACTATTCGCCGACTCCGATCGGCGAGGCCTACCGGGCGCTGCGCACCCAGATCATCTTTTCGCGGACGCATGAGCGGCCGCACTCGATCGCCATCACCAGCGTCGCCCCGGAGGAGGGCAAGTCCTTTACCGCGTCGAATCTGGCCATCATTTTCGCGCAGCAGCGCACCAATACCCTGCTCGTCGATGCCGACCTCCGCCGCGGCGTGCTGCACAACACCTTTCAGATGCGGCGCGAGCCGGGACTGGCCAACTATCTCAGTTCCACCGTCACCCTGTCGGCGATCGTGCAGCAGACGCATATCCCCAATCTCTCGTTCATCAGCTGCGGCGCTCTGATGCCCAATCCCTCGGAGCTGCTCGGTTCGCCCTTGATGCGGCGTTTCCTCGACGAGGCCAGCCGCAAGTTCGATATCGTCCTCTTCGACACACCGCCCCTGGATGCCGCCACCGACGCGGTCGTCCTCGGCACCCAGGTCAACGCCATGGTGATGGTCGTGCGGGCCGGCAAGACCCGCATCGGCAAGGCGAAGGAAAAGATGGAAATATTTCACACGGTGCCCGTCAAGCTGGTCGGCGCCGTGCTCAACAGCTCGGATACCCAGCTGGTGCAGAATTACAGCTATTATCATTATTAATCGACGGATCACGGCACCCATGCGCATTCTCTTGACCGGCGGCGCCGGCTTTATCGGCTCGCATTTCACCCGTACCCTGCTCGACGCGGGCCATGCGGTCGACTGCCTGGACAATTTCAATACCTATTACGATCCCGCCCTGAAGCGGGCCAATGTGCAGCCCTTCCTCGGCCATCCCGCTTACCGCCTGGTCGAAGGCGATATCGTCGACCGCGCGATGGTCGAGGCGCTCTTCGCCGCGGGCAGCTATGACCAGGTCGTGCATCTGGCCGCCCGCGCCGGCGTCCGGCCCTCCATCCAGGAGCCCCTGCTCTACGAGCAGGTCAACGTCCAGGGCACGCTCCATCTCCTCGAGGCCTGCCGTCTCTACAGCGTGCCGCGGATGGTCCTGGCCTCCTCCTCTTCGGTTTATGGCAACAACCGCAAGGTCCCCTTCGCCGAAAGCGATCCGGTGGACCATCCCATCTCCCCCTATGCGGCGACCAAAAAAGCCTGCGAGCTGATCGGCTATACCTATCACCATCTCTACGGCGTGTCGGTGAGCTGCATGCGCTTTTTCACTGTCTACGGGCCGCGCATGCGCCCGGATATGGCGATCTTCAAGTTCGCCCGGCTCATCGCCGATGGCCGGCCGGTGCCGGTATTCGGTGACGGCACCTCGCGCCGTGACTATACCTTCATCGGCGACATCATCGGCGGGCTCTATGCCGCGATGGAACGCTGCGACGGCTATCATCTCTACAACCTCGGCGAATCTCATACGATCGAGCTGCTCCAGCTCATCCGGCTCATCGAGGCGGCCCTGGGGCGCAAGGCGCAGTTAGAGTTCCTTCCCGAACAGCCCGGCGATGTGGCGATCACCTATGCCGACATCAGCCGTGCCCGCAGCGAACTGGGGTACCGGCCGGTCACCCCGATCGAAGAGGGGGTCAGCGCCTTCGCCGAGTGGTTCAAACAATATTACATGTAGTGCATCCATTGCCCGGCCCCGGTCAGCTGCCTGCAACCGCACTGGCCATGATCCTAAAAACAGAGTACTATGGTATCAGAAAAGGAAAGATTCCTGGGGCATGTGATGCGGGTGGCGGATCTGCTCACCCTGCTGCTGACTTTTCCCCTGGCCTATTTCGTCGATGAATATATCCGCACCGTGGCCGAACTCAACGTCAAGGCCTACGCAGTCTCGCCTACCTTCTCAGGCTTTCTCTATTTCGCCTCCAATTACTGGAAGATGATCATCGGCTTTCCGCTCATCTGGAGCGCGATCTTTTCGCTCTACGGCCTTTACCGCAACTACCGCACCCGCTCATTCCGCAAATTCACCTGGCTCCTCTTTGTCTCGACGGTGTGGGCGACGGTCGCCTCGGGCAGCCTCATCTTTTTGCTCAAGCTGGAGCTGGCGAGCCGGCTCTATTTTTCCGTCTTTGTCATCCTCGCCTTCGCCCTGCTGCTGGGGCAGCGCAAGCTGCTGCTCCTCTTCCTCGACCGGGTCCACAGCCGCGGCTACAACCGTGAGAATCTCCTCATCGTCGGCACCGGCCGGCGGGCGCGCGATTTTATCCGGGCCATCAAACTCCACTCCAACTGGGGCCTGCATATCGTCGGGCTGATCGATGACGAGCATGGCATGTACGGCAAGGAGGTGGATGGCTACCGCGTCATCGGCCGCATCCAGGACATCCCCTTCATCGTCAAGCGGGTGGTGATCGACCGCGTCATCTTTGTCGTGCCGCGCCTCTGGCTGCACCGCATCGAGGAGGCGATCCTCTCGTGTGAGGAACTCGGCATCTCCACCTCGATCGCCCTGGATCTCTTCAATATCCACATTGCGCGGACGCGCCAGACCGACTTTAATGGCTTTCCCCTGCTCGAATTCGAGACCTTTCATGCCAAGGAGTGGCAGCTCTTCATCAAGCGGATGATGGACCTGGTGATCGCCTCGTTCTCGCTGCTCCTCTTTTCGCCAGTGATCGCCCTGGTGGCGCTGCTGATCAAGCTGACCTCGCAGGGGCCGGTGCTCTTCAAGCAAACCCGCATTGGGCTCAACGGCCGCAAGTTCACCCTCTTCAAGTTCCGCTCGATGGTCGCCGATGCAGAGGCGCGCAAGAAGGACCTGATGCAGCAGAACGAGATGGACGGGCCGGTCTTCAAGATCAAGCGCGACCCGCGCATCACGACCATCGGCTGGATTATCCGCAAGAGCAGCATCGACGAACTGCCGCAGCTCTTCAACGTCCTCATGGGCGATATGAGCGTGGTCGGCCCGCGGCCGCCGCTGGTCGGCGAGGTCGAGGATTACAAGGTCTGGCAGCGCCGCCGCCTCAGCCTCAAGCCGGGCATCACCTGCATCTGGCAGGTGAGCGGACGCAACAAGATCGGCTTTGACAAATGGATGAAAATGGATCTCGAATATATCGACACCTGGTCGCTCTGGCTCGACATCAAGATCCTCTTCAAGACCTTCTTCGTCGTACTCACCGGCTATGGCGCCGAATAACAGGATTGTATCCGGATGATCAACTTTTCCCTACCCCCTGTCGAAAAGAAGCTGCGCATTCTCATGATCGCACCGCAGCCCTGGTTTCAGCCGCGCGGCACCCCCTTCAGCGTTCTGCATCGCATCAAGGCGTTGACCCTGCTCGGCCACGAGGTCGATCTGGTCACCTATCCCATCGGTCAGGATGTGCCGATGCCCGGGCTGCGCATTCTCCGCGCCGCACGTGTGCCCGGCATCGACCAGGTCAAGATCGGCCCCTCGAAGGCCAAGATCCTGCTCGATGCGGTGCTCTGGCGCCGCGCGCGGCAGATGGCCGCCCGCGGCGGCTATGACCTCCTCCACACCCATGAGGAGGCGGGCTTTTTCGGCGTCAACCTGGCGCGCCGCTACCGCATGCCGCATCTCTACGACATGCACTCCTCGCTGCCGCAGCAGCTCCACAACTTTCGCTACTCGCAGTCCCGGCTGCTGGTGGGGGCCTTTGAGCGCCTCGAGGCGCGGACCATCCGCCAGGCTGCGGCCGTGATCACCATCTGCCCCGAGCTGCAGAGCTATGTCGAGGAGAAATTCCCCGGCGTCACCAGCCGGCTGATCGAGAATGTGGCCGACAATGCCCTGGTCTTTCCGCCCGAGCCTGGCCAGGCGGCACAGCTGCGCGCCCGCTACGGCCTCGGCGAGGCCCGCATCGTCCTCTATTACGGCACCCTCGAGGCCTATCAGGGCATTCCGCTGCTGATCGAGTGCGCGGCGCAGCTGCTGGCCGCGGGTGGGCCGGGCGCAGCGCCTGCGAATCCGCCCGGTGCGGGCGGCAGCGGCGGCGGTGCCGGGATCAAGTTCCTCCTCGTCGGCGGCAGCCCGGATCAGGTCGAGGCCGGCCGGGCGCTGGCGCGGCAGCATGGCGTGGCCGACCACGTGGTGTTCACCGGATTCGTGCAGCCGCAGCAGATCCCCGGTTTTATCGATATCGCCGAGGTGCTGGTTTCGCCGCGGCTCAGCGGTACCAACTCGCCGCTCAAGATCTATTCCTACCTGCGCTCGGGGCGGATCATCGTCGCCACGCGCCACATCACCCACACCCAGATCCTCAACGACGAGGTGGCGGTCCTGGCCGGCACCACACCGGCGGCCTTTGCCGCGGGGATACGGGAAGCGCTCGAACAGCGCGAGGCCTCGGCCCGGCGCGTCGCCGCTGCGGCGGCCCTGGCGGAACGCGACTACAGCTACTCGGAGTATCTGCGCCGGGTGCAATGGATCGTCGCCCGGGCTGCGGGGGTCTGAGGGCGTATGTGCGGAATTTGCGGGATCGTTCATCGGGACAGGGAGCACCCGGTCTCTCCGGCCGCCATTCAGGCCATGTGCGACGCCATTATCCATCGCGGCCCCGATGAGGAGGGACAGCACATCGCCGGCCCGGCCGGCCTCGGCATGCGCCGCCTGGCGATCATCGACCTCAGCTCCGGCCAGCAGCCGATCTTCAACGAAGAGCGCAGCGCCGCGATCGTCCTCAACGGCGAGATCTATAACCATCTCGAGCTGCGTCGCGAGCTTGAGGGCCGCGGCCATCGCTTCCGTACCCATGCCGATACCGAGGCGATCCTCCATGCCTACGAGGAATGGGGCGAGGCCTGTCCGGCCCATCTCAACGGCATGTTCGCCTTTGCGGTCTGGGACGAGCCGCGTCAACGCCTCTTCATCGCCCGCGACCGCATCGGCAAAAAGCCCCTCTATTATTACTGCGACGCCGAGCGGCTGGTCTTCGCCTCCGAGATCAAGGCCCTCCTGACCCTGCCGGAGATCCTGCGCGAGATCGATCCCCGCGCCCTCGACGCCTATCTGACCTTCGAGTACATCCCCGCACCCATGAGCATCTTCAAGGGGATCCACAAGCTGCCGCATGCCCATTGGCTCAGCCTCGATGCGGCCGGGCTGCGGATCGAGCGCTACTGGCGGCTGCGCTACCAGGCCGCGGCCCGGACCGAGGCGGAGTTCGCCGAGGAATTCCGCGAGCTGCTCCGCGACGCCACCCGGATCCGCCTGATGAGCGAGGTGCCTCTAGGCGCTTTTCTCAGCGGCGGACTCGACTCGAGCGCCGTGGTGGCGATGATGAGCCAGACCTCGACGAACGGGGTCAAGACCTACTCCATCGGCTTTGACAATGCCACCTACAACGAGTTGCCCTTCGCGCGGGCGGTCGCCCGCCATTTCGGCACCGAGCACCATGAGGAGATCATCACCCCCGATGCCGTGGCCCTGACCGGGCGGATCGTGCGCCAGCTCGACGAACCCCTCGGGGATTTTTCCGTCTTTCCGACCTGGATGGTCTCGGAGATGGCGCGCAAACATGTCACCGTCGCTCTCTCCGGCGATGGCGGCGATGAACTCCTCGGCGGCTACGAGACCTATATCGCCGAACAGATGGCGCGGCGCTACCAGCGCCTGCCGGGCTGGCTGCGCCGCGGCGTGATCGAGCCCGCCGTCGGCCTGCTGCCACCGACCGAAAAGAAAAAAGGCTTTTTCAACAAGTCGCGGCGCTTCATCGAAGGCTGCCGCCTTCCGGCCGACCTCCAGCATGTGCGCTGGATGATCTTCCTGCAGCAAGCCGAAAAGGCGCTGCTCTACCGTCCCGGCCTGCGCGAGATGCTCGACGGGCGCGATCCCTACGGCTTTATCCGCCTCGCCTTCGCCGAGAGCGGGGCGGTCGAGCCCCTGGATCAGCAGGAGTACGTCGACATCGTCACCTATCTGGTCGACGACATCATGGTCAAGGTCGACCGCATGTCGATGGCGGTTTCGCTCGAGACCCGGGCGCCCTTTCTCGATTACCGCGTCGTCGAGTTCTGTGCGAGCTTGCCGCCGCACCTGCGCCTCAACGGCAAGCGCAGCAAGTATATCCTCAAGCAGGCCATGTGTGGCATTTTGCCGGAGGAGATCCTCAACCGCCGCAAGGAGGGATTCAGCATCCCGATCAAGCGCTGGATGAAGGAGGAGCTCCGGCCGATGATGCTCGACTATCTTTCGCCGCAGGCCCTCGAAAAAACCGGCTTCTTCGCGCCGGCGTATGTGCAGCGTCTGATCGGCGAGCACCTGGCCGGACGCGAGAACCATAGCCACCGTCTCTGGGCGCTGTTGATGTTCCAGATGTGGCACGAACACTATATGCGGCCCTGAGGGCTGCGGACCCTTATTCACGGAGACTCCATGCAACGCGATCTGAACCAGCTCGGGCAAGAGGAATTCGATCTGCTCATCGTCGGCGGCGGCATTTACGGCGCCACGGCGGCGCGCGAGGCAGCCCTGGCCGGCCTGCGGGTGGCCCTGATCGAGGCGAACGATTTTGCCGCCGGCACCTCGGGCAACAGCCTGAAAATCGTCCACGGCGGCCTGCGCTACCTGCAGCACGCCGATCTCAAGCGCATGCGCGAATCGATCGCCGAGCGCAAGATCCTGCTGCGCATCGCCCCGCATCTGGTCCATCCCCTGCCCTGTGTCATGCCGACCTACGGCCATGCCATCAAGGGCCCGGAGGTGATGCGGGTGGCGATGCTGATGAACGATGTGCTCAGCGCCGACCGCAATTTCGGTCTGGATGCGGAGCACCGACTGCCGATGGGCAAGGTGCTCTCCAGGGCGCAGTTTCTCGACCTGGTGCCCCATGTCGACCAGACGCGCCTCAACGGCGGGGCGGTCTGGTATGACGCGACGATGTACAATTCCGAGCGCCTCGCCCTGGCCTTTGTGCGCGCGGCTGCGGAGAACGGCGCGGCGGTGGCCAACCATCTCGCCGCCGAGTCGTTTCTCATGGCGGCTGGCCGGGTGGGCGGGGTGCGCGCCCGCGACGCCATCGGCGGCGGCACGGTGGAGATCAGGGCGCGCCAGACCCTGACCTGCGGCGGTCCCTGGATCAATGATCTCTTCGCCCAGCTCGGCGAGCGGCGCCCGCCCGCGCAAGCCTTCTCGACCGCGCTTAATCTGGTGGTCAAGCGGCGCCTCAGCGACACCTATGCCTTTGGCGTGAACTGCAAAAAAGAGTTCAAGGACCGGGATGCCCTGATCAAGAAAGGCTCGCGGCTGCTCTTTGTCGTGCCCTGGCGCGACTATACGATGATCGGCACCGACCATCGTCCCTGGAAGGGGACGGCGGGCGACTACCGGGTGAGCGAGGCCGACATCGCCGCCTTCCTCAAGGACGCCAACGACGCGATGCCGGGGGCGGAGATCCGCCGCGATGAGGTGACCTTCTTTTACGGCGGCTTGCTGCCGATGGCGGGGGTCAACGCCGCCAGCGGCGACGTCAGCATCACCAAGCACTTCCGGATTTACGATCACGAGAAGGAGCAGGGGATACCCGGCCTCCTCAGCGTTCTGAGCGTCAAGTACACGACCGCGCGCGGGGTGGCCGAAGCAGCGGTGCGCGCGGCCGGGCGCAAACTGGGCCGGCGCCTGAACAGCGGCCGGGGCCGGAAAACACCGGTGTGGGGCGGGGATGTCGGCGATTTCGCCGGATTCCTCGCGACCCAGCAGGCCGAGCGGCCGCAGGGGATGAGCGCCGCCCAGCTCGAGCAGCTGGCGCGCAATTACGGCACCGGCCTGGGCGATGTGCTCAAGACGGCGGGGGAGATGGAGGCGGGGCTGCGGCCGCTCGCCGGGCAGGAAAAGGTGCTGCGCGCCGAAGTAAGCCATGCCGTGCGCCGCGAGATGGCCTTGACCCTCGCCGATGTCGTGCTGCGCCGCACCGAGCTGGGCTCGGGCGAGTACCCCGGCGACGCCGCGGTGACCGAGGCGGCCGCGATCATGGCGGCGGAGCTGGGATGGGATGCGGCGCGCGTGGCGCAGGAACTTGCCGCGCTGCGGGCGCGCTACCAGCCG
>Ga0116170_10000251_pt1 | contig 57105 bp, 50 predicted proteins | sample AD_JPNHW1_MetaG_FD_89797 | JGI IMG/M metagenome (GOLD analysis project Ga0116170, IMG submission 89797) | Active sludge microbial communities of municipal wastewater-treating anaerobic digesters from Japan - AD_JPNHW1_MetaG | ecosystem: Engineered > Bioreactor > Anaerobic > Digestate | place... | reverse complement strand
TCCAGTCGCGTCGGGCGCTCTCGGTGAAAGACCTCGCGTCATAAGCGAATTCAAATCTGAAGCTGTCAGATGCCGACAAGGGCGACACCACCAGCAGCAGCGACGCCGCTGCCAGCAGCAACCAGTTGCGCATCATGCGTTCAGTCATGTTTTTTAAGATTCTGCCATTTTCAGATAGGGTTTGTCCGCAACCATAATCGGCAGAAGTCCGCGAATTTCTGATAAATTTTTGCTCACAATTTATGAGAACCCCGACAAATTGCTTAAATCTTGAATATCGCAAAAATCAACCTGAATCAATGCTGTCGGCACGCGGTTGAAAATTGAGGCGATTAATAGTAATATGCTGAAAGTATGATTAACAAAGAAAGACAACCATTATTACTGCTGCCGCCGGGGCGGAATCTGCTGATCAGAAAAGATGGCGGGCGCAGACTGATTCATGAGATTCCAGACTGGCTGGCTGATTATCTTGGCTTTAGCGCCGCCGAACTGGTAGGGCGGCCAGCCGAAAAGGTTCTCGAACCTGCATTACCTGGTATCATTGAACTGATCGACCGCACCAGCGATACTTCGCCGTTGCACGGTTTTCGGGCAGCAATCACAGACACCCAGGGGCAGACCCATCAGCTGCTGCTTGATTCAATCAGCAGAACCGGCCCAGATAACGCCGAACTGACCAACATTCTGCTTCAGGAAGTAACGGCCACCCCGCCGGCCATGGTAACAGAAGCAACCTTTTGTGGTCTGGTCGGCGCTTCAGAACCGATGCAACAAGTTTTCAACAAGATCAGAATGTATGCGAATTCTGAAGCAGCCGTTCTGGTTACCGGCGAGACCGGTGCCGGCAAAGAAGGCGTGGCAGCGGCGGTACATAAGCTGAGCAATCGGTCTGCCGGGCCGTTCGTCACCATGAACTGTTCAGCCATCACCGATACTCTATTTGAGAGCGAGCTGTTCGGCCACGAAAAAGGTTCGTTTACTGGTGCCATCAAGTCACACCGCGGCCGCTTTGAACGTGCCAATGGCGGCACGCTTTTTCTTGACGAAGTAGGTGATCTGCCGCCGGTATCACAGGCCAAGCTGCTCAGGGTTCTTGAAACATCGCAGATTGAGCGGGTCGGCTCTGAAAATCCGGTCAAGGTAGATGTCAGAATCATCGCCGCCACGAACCGCAACCTCGAAAAGGCCAGCAGCGAAAACGCTTTCAGGCCAGACCTTTTTTATCGAATCAACGCTCTGCAAATTCGCATACCACCCCTTCGCCAGCGCAATGAAGACCTTGAACTGCTGATTCAGCATTTCATCAGACAATTTAACCGCAAATACGACCGCCACGTGGTCTGTCTGACCCGTGAGGCTCTGCAACTGCTTAAGCAATATCAATGGCCTGGCAACGTCAGAGAACTACGCAACCTCATGGAACGACTTTTTGCCGAAAACCAGACCGAGGTCATCGGGTTACGCGCTTTAAAAGAATGGTATGAAGAACGCATGAATGCTGCACGCTACGCCACCGCCAGCAATTACACTGAGGTCGCCATTACCCCTGATCGCCAGGCAATCGCGCTGGGCATGCCAGATCAGGGCAATACCGACTTTGAGCGCAATGATCGCCAAATCGGCGCAGAAGAGTTGCAGGCTGCATACAGTCAGGCCGGGGGCAACATAACCCGCGCCTCAGAAATACTCAAAATTCATAAAGCGACTTTTTATCGCGCTCTTAAAGCATTGAACCTGACAAGAGAAAACCTGAAAAAAATCTGAAAGAACTGGCCCGGTTAAAAAACAGGCAAGTCAGGCTTTTTCGGGCTTTGCTTCGGCAGGAGGCGCATTTTCGGCACGTTCAACCCGGTTTCGCCCATTGCGTTTGCAGACATAAAGCGCGTCGTCGGCCATTTTAATCATTTCAGTAGCACTTTCAGGTTGATTAACCGGCATTGAACAAACCCCGACACTTATTGTAACCTGCAAACCACCGGTCGGCCCTTCAAACACCGCGGCCTCAACGCTCTGGCGCAGGCGCTCGGCAAACAGCATGGCACCTTCGGGTTCAGTTTCGGGCAGAATCACCGCGAATTCTTCACCACCATAGCGTGCCGCAATATCAGTATCACGCACCGAACCGCGCACTATACGCGCGACCTCCCTGAGCACCATATCGCCAGTCTGATGGCCATAGGTATCGTTGAATTTTTTAAAATGGTCGATATCGGTCATCAGATAGGTAAGCGGTTTGTTGTAACGTCGGGCACGCCGGTATTCTTCTTCAATTTTCGCCTGAAAATGCCGCCTGACCACCAGACCGGTCAACCCGTCGATGGTGGCAAGGTTATACAATCGCGCCTTTTCGATAACGACCGCGGCCTGGTTGGCCATGGTCAAAGCCGTCTGCAAATCTTCTTCGTTAAAACGCCCTTCGCGGCGATTAACAACGTTCATGACACCGATGGCCGAATCTTTGATCATCAGGGGCACACAAATCATCGTGCGAATTGAATCGCGTTCAGAATCGCGAAAAGCAAAACTCTTGTCTTTTTTTACATTCTGAATCAGTCGTGGTTTGCCTGAGTTGAAGACTTCGCCCGCGATTCCGATACCGCTCTTAAACTGTTGCTTCAGAGCCTGGTCAATCTGGGCATCGCCTTCAACACCAAAAATAACTGATTTTTCAACAAGTTCTTCGTATTTGTCATCGAGCAAAAAAAGCGAGCCGCGCTGGGCGTTGAGAACCTGAACGCCGCGACTGAGAATGGCATCAAGAGTTCTGCCGAGATCACCCATAAAACTGACCGCTTTGCTGACTTCATTGATAATCGCGAGTTCGCGAACTTTGCGGGCCAGATCATAATTTTTCTCACGCAAGGTTTCAAACTGCTGAATCAGCCTGGTAATCGACCATTGAATCGGAACCATCAGAACAATTGGCGTTATCTCAAGAATAATTTCATATTTAAAAATGATGATACCAACCGTCAACCATAGAACCGCAGAACCCAGACAGAGCAGGTTCGCTGACATGCCGGGAGTTTTCCAGAGAACGTAAGCGATGCCGAAAGCAAAAACAAAAATCAGCAAAATCGTGGTTTCAATCGAAGTGCGATGCAGAAAGCTGCGGTTGAGAATATTATGCAGCAGATTGGCATGAATTTCGACACCTGCCAGTGCGCCGTATGGGCAGAATTTGAGGTCTTCTGAAGTACCCATCGCTCTAGTACCGATCAGCACAAGACGATTGCGAAAAAAGCCTGTGCGAAACTTGCCACTGATAGCATCGGCATAACTTATTTCATCAAAGTGCCGATAACCACCGGCATAATTAACCAGATAAGACTTGACGCGCTGCCCTGACTCAGGCTCATAGCAGTCAAAATACGGCAACAATCGGTCGCCAAGCCGTATTCCGGCGTTTTCAACCACTGGAACCACGCTGAGATACGCAGCGGCTGCCGCCAGACCGAACATGTGATTCGTCACCCCAGCCACCTGTTTGTGCAGCAGCAGTTTGCGAATCACGCCATCCGGGTTCAGAACCTTGTGATCCAGGTCGATGAAGCCTTCGCCTGGTCTGGCGGCCCGCAGAATTTCGGTTGGGCGTTCGACAACATCTTTTTCGACCATTTCAAAAGTCTCGTTGTCGAGAACCCGATCACGCGTGATTACCTGAGGAAGGACTACCCGGCCGAAGTTTCTGATCGCCGTGGCGAATTCTTCGTCATCAGCATTACCAAGAAGCGGGGCATCATTAAACATGATATCGAAAGCAGCAACTTTAGCGCCGTCTGCTTTCAGAATCGAGAGAAGTTTGCCGTGCGTAGCCCTCGACCATGGCCAAGAACCTAGTTGGTTCAAGCATTCTTCGGTAATACCGACCAGCACTATATCTTGATTGTGTGGCAATTCGCCGCGCTGTTTGAAACGAAAATCAATCGAAGCGTTTTCAAGTTTGCCAAAATAGCCAAAATAGAAAAGCAGCGATATCGCGAATGCCACCAGCAGGGCGAGCACGAATTCCCAGAGGGGAATCAGGCCGACCGGCTTTTCAGAGGTCAGCCTGATAATCTCGCTGGAATTAAGGATGTCGTCGGGCTGCTGGTTTGAACTCATCAATTATTGGGAACAGTGACCTGAGCACGCAGCTTTTTCAGTTCGCGGAAAGCTTCATGGAACATTTTATCAGCACGGGGCAGAAGTTTGATCGCCTCTTTATAATTGCGAATCGCTTTTTCAACCTTGGCCTGGTCGCGCAGGCGGTCGCCTCTGGTCTTATAGAGCTTGCCAAGTTTGCGGCGCGACTCGATAAAGCGATCTTCAAAGACGTTTACACCGGTGTAGGCGGGCGCAAGAGGGTCATTGACCGAAAAAGACGAATAGAGATCAAGGGCTTCTTCATAATCTTTAACGGCTTGTTCCCAGACTTCAGGGGCTTCGAATTCTTCGGTTTCGACGAATTCATCTTCTTTAAGATTAAGATGAATCTTTTCTTTCAGCTGTTCGAGAAAGGCGTGATAAACGTTATCACGGCTGTCGAGAAGCAGCTGAGCTCTTTTTAGCATTGTGGCAGCATGGGCGTATTTACCGGCGTGGCAGGCTTTGTGGATTCGGGCAAGATATGGCCGGATAATGCAGCGGCGGCAATCTGTAAGGGCATTTTTTATGTAAGTCATGAACCGGTGATTATCAGGCAACCCGGAAACCAGCTTAAAAGCGGCCTGAAATTCAAGAATAGCTTCACCGTAGTTGCCAGAGCGCCTGAAATCGTCGCCGCGATCAACGAACGGGGTCATTTCAAGGTGGAGCAGATGGTCCTGACTTTTGCTTCTGGCTTTGTCGAGCAGACCCTTAACTTCTTCGAGAAATTTGACGTTATCGTCTTTTGCCAGGGAAGTGGCTTCTTCGAGTTCTTCGATGGCAACCTGCCAGGCTTTGTTTTTGAGGGCAGTTTCACCCTTCTGGAAATGAACAGAAGCCAGGTGCTCGTCAACTTCAGCAATGCGGTTTTTGATAACCCGTTCAAGGTCTGCCTGTTCGGGGGTTACCGGGGCGTGCGGGTCAACCTCGCGAAGACTGCTGAATTCTTCAAGGGCCTTGAGATAACCGATTTTAGCAGCACCCCATTCTGCCACACCTTTTTTGGCATCGCCGTCTTTTATATAAGACTGAATTACCTGAATGTTATCGCTGTTCATCAATTAGTTCTCCTTCTGTTTACTGTTTTTACCGGCCGATTTTTTCATGCGTTCGGAGGCATTTTTTGCGTCAAAAAAATTAACTCCACGACCCTCGGGTTCACCGGCCTGTTTATAAGCACTGGCGGCCTCTTCAAAGTTTTCGAGCCGATAGTGAATATATCCTGATAGGGAATTGGCATCTTCGTTGCCTGGATCAAGTTCAAGCATTTTGTTGATTGCCTGGGCTGCCTTCTTAAAATCTTCGAGCTGTACATTAACCAGAGCTGAGTCCCACCATATTTGCGGGGCGCCCGGGTATTTGGCGGCGAGGCGATTAAAATCAACCTGAGCCAGATTGTATCTGCCATCTTTCATTTTTCGCGAGGCTGCTACATACTGAGAATCAGCAGCCAGAGCAGCATTTGCTGTTACGGTGTCGTCGTTTCCGGGGGCCGGGGCGGCCTTTTTCGTTGCAACTTCAACCCGGCCGCCTTCAGTCAGATCGATATTACCGCCGGCCTGAGCATATTCAACCAGTGCTCTTATCTGACTGCGGTATTCTGATGCGGGAAAAGCGGCAAGAAAAGCTTTTGACCAGCCAATAACCGCTTCATGCACACCGAGCACCGCCCTCAGTCTGATCGCCTGGAAATATGCCTTTTCAACCAGGGGTGAAACTGGATGGTGCGTGAGAATCTTGTCGTAAGTCTTGCAGGCTTCGAGCAGTTCGCCAAACCTGACGGTGGTTTCGGCCAGATCAAAAAGAACTTGATCCATTCCGGCTTTATCGGGGCCATCTTTCAAGGAATCCTGCAGGCTGAGAATTTTGCCGACCAGTTCATCTTTGGCTGCACCGACCGCTGTATCGACGTGCAGAACCTCGCGCAGCAGCGCTGAGGTTTCTGAGGATACCTGCTTACCGGGCTTGCTGGTCTTGGCCTGAGCGCTGACCGGTTTTTTTTCGCTGCGAACCGGTTGTCTGCTCGTTGATTGCGGCTCGGCCCGGGCAACTGCACTGGCAGGCTTCACTGGTTCGGCGGCAGGCTTTAGCGTTTCGGCGGCTGGCTTAACCGTTTCGGCAATGGTTTCTGGGTCGGTCTGGTTTTCTTCATCGGGCAGCACATCAGAGGTTGGCGCCGGCTCGGCGTCAGCAACCTGAACAGGAACGGCAACCGGTTTTGGGTCAGACACTGGCGCGGGTGGTCTGGAAACCACCTTCTTAACCGGGGTTTCAGGTTTTGCAGGTGCCTCTTCGATAGAATCTTTGATACCTTCGGTTGTCATGAAGGATTTTGCCAGTTCGAAATAGGGGCTGGAAGAATGCTGCCGCTGCAGCTGTGCATACAGGGATTTTGCCTGACTGCGGTTGCCGAGGCCCGTCTGAGCCTGCATCAGCCTGAAAAGCGCTTCGGCCTTTTCTTCGGGGGTCTTGACCGCTTCGCGCAGGGCATTAAAAGTATCTGCCGCATCGGAATAACGACCAGCTTCGAGCTGGCAGTCGCCAAGCATGAAGCGGGCGAGATTTTTCTGGGTGTCGTTACCGGCCTGATCGGCAGCGACCTGAAAACTGCTGATTGCTTCGCCGATATTGCCGGCCGCCCGTTGTTTCAGAGCCTCAGACATCAGGTCAGTAGCTTTTCTGGAAGCAGAAGCCGCAGCGGGAACCATGCTGAGACCACAGGTAACCGTCAATGCCATAAACAGCCGACGCAGATCCGTCATTTTCAAGTTTCCTCGTGAGATGAATTCAGAAGGCGCTTCAGGCAACAGGATAAAACATAGACGCCGCCAGCAGCAAGAAGAATAACACAGATCAGAATAATGAAACTCTCTGTTTCACTTATGGAAGTTAGATCGACCTGGCTATATACAAACCAGTCGGGAAGATAACGTTGCCCGGAAATTTTTATCGAGGCCGCTGTCTGCAACAATACACGATAATTGCGCCTGACAACAGTCGAAATCGGCTTATCATCAGCCTGCAAAGCCGGCAGCAAAGATCTACCAAGATTGACCTGCTGTGCAACCAGCTGTTCGTCATGGTGGCCAATGGTTACCCCGCTGCGTTCGGCAAAAATAAGACGATCAGGACCCGAAGTCATAATCTCAGCGAGCTGGCTGAGATATGAAATATCGACCATGGCAGAAAGACAGGCAACCGGTTGACGCATTTCATCGCGAACTGGCACTGCAACCCACCAGACCGGCCGGTGTCTTTGCTGGTCATATAATACCGGACCACAAAAAAACGGCACACCGCTCATGACAGCCCGGCCATCACGATTATCGTTATCGCCAACCACCAGATCGACGTCGCCAACCGCGGTGAGAACATCACCTTCGAGATTCTTAAGGGCCAGAGTGCGTAATTGGCCACCGTCAAGCATCAGTGCGAAAAGATTTTCGACCGGATGAGCCAGGCGCTGAGTGGCAGAACGAAAGCCTGGCAAGGTATCAATGGTCGCAGCGGCAAATTTCAGCGGCGCAAAAAACTGCGTAACGCCGTCTGCGAAGAGCTGCAAGGTTGCCGGAACCAGCTGTGTTACAGCGAGTATGCGGTCTCTTTCTTGGGCTGATGCGGTTTGCATTTCGAGGGAAAAATCGGCATCGCCAGAACCGGCCTGACCAAAGGTCATGATGCTGACAAACCGGCGCTGCAGGGCGGCCGGAACATCGCCACTATCGGCGACGGCGTTCTGAATTTCTGTGAATAATCTCCAGAATTCAGCGACCGGCAGCTCAAATGACTCGACAAGCAGACCAAGATCGCTGCATCTGTCGGCAATACCCGGTGACAGGCACCCCTCAGCACTTATCTCGCGCAGAACAGGCAAGCGTGACAACAGGGATAAAGAATTTTTAACATTCAGAACTGGTTTTACGGCAGCCGCCGCACCGAGTTCGATCAGCGAATTTGCCCGGGCCTGGGCCATGATGTAGGCCTGGCGTTGCGGAAACCCGTACAGCCAGAATGACAGAGCAAAAATCAGCAGGCCGCTTATTATGCCGAAAGTATTTTTTACCGGCATGCTGATTGAGCACAGTTTTGTCTTTATCAAATTAAAAAATTCTAAAGTCTTCATAAATTAATGCCGATATATTTACTAAGACAGGTGAAATTGTAAACAGACAAACAGGAGGCCAGATATGCTTTGCCCACAATGCAATGCTCCAATGGTTCGCAGATCTCATACCGGTCGCCAAACCCCATACTTTACCCTTAACTGCAGTCACTGCAAATTTGTTATCTTTTATCGAGGTCAGTTTAACAACGAAGACTGAAAATGACCCGCGTCATTTTCACGGCCTTATCCTAACTTAACCGACGGTTAAAATCAAGCACTCTGCCCCAATAACAGATTTCTCGATGATTGTGTGAGGTCGCCTTCTATGCTAGAATGCCCGCAATTTTCTACCCTTTTACCGGAGATTGCATGGCAAAAACATCAGAAGCCGTTCGACCCCTTGATATTTTCTACCTGACCTTAGGCGCAATCCTGCTTGCATTCAGCATGGTTGCTTTTACCGTACCCAACAAAATTGCACCTGGCGGCATTTCTGGCATAGCTACCATCCTTTTCTTTGTGGCTAAAATGCCGGTAGGTATTACCATCCTCGCGTGCAACGTAATACTGATCATCCTTCAGGCAAAAATTATCGGCCAGGGATCAGCCTGGAAAACCCTGTTCTCGATCATCATCAACTCAATTGCCATTGAAGTCATGATGAATGTTTTTCCTGTTCCACCGATGACCTTGAACCCAATTCTCGCAGGGCTATACGGTGGCATCATCTCTGGCATCGGCATCGGCATCACCTTTAAGGCTGGTGGTACCAGCGGCGGCATGGATATCGTCAGTCAAATTCTTCATTTCAAATATCGTATTCCAATCGGCGACGTAACACTGGTATCAAATGTATTGGTTACCGGGCTGGCCGGGTTTGCCTTCGGCACTGAACTCGCCCTGTATGGGCTCATCACCGTATTTTTCACCAGTAAGGTTATCGATGCGGTTCTTGAGGGCATGTCAGTATTCAGAACCGTGATGATCATTTCGAAGCAGTCTGACGTAATCGGTTGGGCAATTATCGAGGAACTGCACCGCGGGGTCACCAGCCTTGAGGGGGTCGGCATGTATTCGGGCAAAGCTGTCGGGGTGCTGTTGACCGCGGTACGACGCGGGGAACTGCCGGTACTCAGAAGAATTATTTACGAGCAGGACCCGAAAGCTTTTGTAATTGTTGGCGACGCACGGCAGGTAATCGGTCAGGGTTTTACCCGACTCGAAGATGAGGTGCGTTTTGAAAAAGCCAAGATTGATGCATGACAGCGGTCTATATCATTGCCGACCTCGAAGGTTCTACCGGTTGCCTGCAGCGTTCAGACGCCCAACTGTTTAATGATGGCTGGGTTCACGCCTGCGTCGAGTTGTCGCACGACATCAACCTGATCGGGCGGCGCCTGCTGCATGCTGGTGCCAGACGCGTCAGGGTCAAGGATTTTCATCGCACCGGCTTTAACCTTTTCAGAGAACTTATTGACAGGCGCATTGAACTTGAACAGGGTTATCAGGCTGGGCCAGTACCTGGTCTTGGTGATGTTTCAGGCTTCGACTGCCTGATGATGACCGGTATGCATGCAGTATCTGGCTCAGATGGCTTTTTGCCCCATACCCTGACCTCTCGATTCGCCGCAATCGAGGTTAATGGGTTACTCCTGAGTGAAGCCGAGCTTTTTGCAGCTTCAGTGGCTTCGGCCGGGCTGGCTGTGGTTTTTTTTTCAGGGTGCCCAATCGCATGTGGGCAGGCAATCGATAAAATGCCGTGGTTGCAGAGCTTCATTGTCAGCAAACCGCTGGCTGACCGCCCCGAAATTCTTCGTCAGCAGATTGCCGATGCGGCCGCACAAGCATTTATGAGCACTGCAGGGCAAATCTACCAGCCGACCGGGCCATTTGCCACACGCATTAAAATGCGTGACGGCGAGAGTGCTGCCGCCAGACTGCGAAAAATGTGGCGTCTTGATGGTAACGGCAACGAACTTAGTTTTTCATGCCCTGACATGCAGGCGCTTTATCTGCAGATGATCAGACTGGCCTATCTCAGCCCGTTTATTGAAGCACACCTGGCATTCTCTCTAAAAGTGGCGAACATAAGCGGGCGCCTGACCCACATGTGGGCCAGGCGCCGGGCAATACAAAAAAATCTGCTGCCGATCAGCTCTCGTGAAACAAAAAGTCGATGCAGATAGTTGCAGCGAGACTGATTAAGGTCATCGCCGAATCAGCGTGAATATCAACCTCGTAATCGTCGGCAGTAGTCAGTAACTCCCTGGCGATTCCGCCATAGAGGTGCCTGACAGTGGAAACCGGGTTACCATTGTTGTCTCTAAATTGAAACAGTCTGAATTTCCAGCAGCCTTCGATGTTGCCGAGCGACTGACCTTTTTCATCTTCAACCGAAACATACGGTCTGAAGAGTGAAATCCGGTTTTTCAGAACACAAAGAACCTTGCCATCTGCATTGCGAACCGTAAACGCTGAATTCAGCAGCGAAGCCGGTTTGCTGATTCGCAAAATTTCGGCACCTTCGACATTCTTCATCACCAGAGAAATCGGTAGAAAAGCCTTATCAAGAAAAGCTCTGGCAATTATCTGCGGCCATTCGGTCTGTTCTTCAACAACCGCCAGACCACGGTCGTTTTCGGGGTCTACGATCAGATAGTATTCGCCGACTCTGGTTGCACCAACCAGTTCTCTGACAAAATACTTCTTTTTCATGGTAATTGAAGGCATGCTGTCACCCCTTACCAGATTTTCTGGGTGGTGCTGGCTGACCATTCGAGAGCGCCGGTACCCATTTGTGTGGCGGCGTCAAGAATATCACCGTAAATTTCGGTAGAAATTGCAGCCTTGATCTGAGCCACTTCTGGGGTCTGACCAGCCTTAAGACCAATAGAAGCAAAGGATTTGCGCCATGCATCTTTTTTGGCGGCATCAGAAGTGCCCTGCCAGCCGGCGCGAATCAGATACCAAGACAGCTGAAAATCATCAAGCGCATTGCGCTCGTCTTCCTGGAAGGAAGCAAAACCAGCTCTAACTCTAACCTTGATGGCTTCAAGAGCTTTGCTGTCGGGCCAGACCGGGTTGTCAGGCTGAGCTATGAAAGCCAGATATTCAGCAAGAGCTTCAACCGACTGATTGGTAACGTTGGCTTCAACCTGATCAACCACCAGCTTAAAGCTGTCGTTTTTAAGTTTGAGAAACTGCTGAGCGGCGGCGTCATCAGTCAGTTCAACGGCACTGGCCATGAAATCAGTTTCAAGGTCTTTGCGGATCAGTTCCTGATTTTCGGGGTCAAGCTGCGAAAGAGAATCGGCGAGTTCAACTGCCTGCAAAAAATTCTCGCGATCTTCACGGGTCATCGCGGCACTTTCGGCTTCAATAGCTTTAAGAAAGGATTCTTTCTGGGCAACAGTCATTCTGGTGCCGAGCACGAATTCAAGAATGCGGTTGTGACAGTCGATCGCGTAGCCGGTAATCGGCGGGTCGCCGGCAATAACAATATCATCGGCAATGCCCGTATTAACGTCAGCAGCACCGGCGATGGCAGCCAAAAACAGAAAAACCGAAAACAGTAATGAAATAGAAAGCTTCTTCATAACTTCCCCCTAATTTGCATGGTCATAACTGCGCCATGATATAGATTAAACCCATTTTGGTCAACACCCGCACCAATAAGACGACCAGATGCCATATTGCCTGCGATCAGCAGCGAAAATTTCAAGTTTATCGATAACTGCATAATTTAAGCTCCCTCTAATAAATCATAAACAGGCCCGGCAGTAAAAAAAGAGTCGAGCAATATCTGACGAATAATGTTATTTTATTTGGCGGGCCGCGGGCGCCTGATGCAATTCTTCTTTCACCAGAGAGGTTGACTATGACCGTCAAGACGACATTCAAGGTAGACACCCAGATTCAGAAAGAGATTGAAGATCTGCTGACCGATATCAGGTCAACCTTGATCACCAAACGTCTCAAGGCCGTAAAAGCCCTTGGCCGCCTCAAGACGCCCATTGCCTGTGACCCGCTTGCAAACACACTGCACGACCGCTCGCGCGAAGTTCGTTGTGCGGCTATTGAGGCCTTAAGCCTTATAAACCCAGGAAATTTGCCTGACATTATTCTGCCCCTGGTAAGAGACAAATCTGCCGACGTCAGACTCCGGGTGGCCCATGCCCTCGGAACCTGCGACACCAGTGAATCTATCGAAGGGCTTATGGCTCTGATGCGCGACAGCCGTGACGAGGTCGCCAGTATGGCGGCACGCAGTCTGGCCAGACACCCGCGGGCCAGCCTGGCGCTTCTGATAAGGCAGTTTGGTGACAAATCCTGGAAAATCAGATCCAGATCAGCAACAGCGGTCTCTCGCATGGGCAAAGGTGCAGGTGAAGCCCTTAAGTCTGCAGTTGAAGACAATGATTCCAACGTTCGATTCTGGGCGGCCATCTGCCTGGGGCATCTGCGTGACCGCTCTCACACAAAAGTTCTTCTTGAAAAGCTTCAGGATCGCGACATCGGGGTGCGCATCGCGGCCTTGCGTGCCCTGCGTGAAATCGGCGACCCGAATGTGGCCGCCAAGCTCTTTGAAGCCCTGTCGCAACCATCCGAAATGATTCGCGATCTCATTTATGAGATTTTAAAAGATTTCGGCACTCATTCGATTCCCTACCTCATGGATTCACTCTCAAGTGAATACTGGATGGGCAGAGCACTGGCCGCTCAGGCTCTTACCGATATGGGCAGTGAAGCTGTTTTTCCGCTGGTTAACGCCCTCGAAAGCCAGGATAAAGAAAGACGTTACTGGGCAATCAAAATTCTCGGTAAAATGCACGAAAAGAGTGCCTACCCCGAAATAAGAAAATTTCTTTCTGACGCCGACCCCGAAATACGCATGGCTGCGCTTGAAGCCATGAGTTTTTATCTGAATCCCGATTCATTGCCACATATTATCGAACGTTTTCTCGACCCGGCCTGGGTGGTGCGCAAGCATGCCTGCGAGGCAATCACCAGGTTCGGGGGCAAAGCCGTACCCAACCTTCTTCAGGCTTTAAACTCGGCCGAAGAAGACGTGCGTTACTGGGCGTTGCGCTCGCTGGGTGCTATCAAACCAAACGGTGTCTACACGCATCTGGTCAGGTTGTTCAAAGACCGTTCCTGGACGATCAGAAAAACGACTTCAGACGTACTCGGCAGTTATGGTGAAGACGCATTAATGGAACTCTCGGCCCTGGCTGCCGACACTGGTGATTCTGAGACCAGATATTGGGTCTTGCGCTCACTTGGCAAGATCAAATCAGGAATATCACTGCCATTGCTGTTCAAGGCCCTTGAAGACGCTTCTGAATCGATTCGTGATGCTGCCCAGAAAGCTCTCGCCAACTACGGTGAAGAAATCATCGATGATCTTTTTGCCCTGTTCAAAAGCGAAAAGCGAAGCCTGCTTGAAAGCGTCTGCAGCACTTTTCAACGCATGCATGCCGACCTGATCGTGCCGCGCCTCTGCAGAAATCTCGGAAAATTTGACGAACACGTCAACTACTGGATTCGCAGAACCCTGCTGGGTTTTAAAAAAGAGGCACGACAGACAGCGCTGCAGTTTTTGCAGAGCAAATCTGAAGAAATTCGCCGGCAAGCAATTCTGCTGTTTGGGCAGGTCGGGGTTGCCGATGACAGCAATGCGCTGCAGCAACACCTTAAAGATGAATTCTGGCCAGCCCGTATAGCCGCAGCAGAAACCCTGGGTATTCTTGGTGACACTTCTGCTGTAACCTCTCTCAGCGAAGCCCTTGAAGACGACGACGAAGATCTGGCCATGGCAGCCATAATTGCCTTAGGCAGAATTGGTGACGACCGTGCCGTTCCTGGCCTGATCTCAACGTTGCAGCGCGAGTCATGGTCTCTCAAATTTCAGGCAATCAGAATTCTTGGCGAGATGCGCGTCAATCGCGCTTTTATCGATTTGATCAAACTGCTCGACGAAGACACCCTCGACCTGAAAAATCATATTATCAGATCGCTGGCGCGTACCACTCACCCGCGTTGCTACGAAGAACTCAAGAAGCGTTTTGACCGCGAAAAAGACCAGGATTCAAGATTAGCCTATATTGAGGCCCTGGCTGAGGTGGGCAACCCTGAAATCATACCCGAAATTATCAGACTTGCCCAACCCGAAACAGTCTGGGAAGAACGCCGTACCGCTATCAGAGCGCTCGGCACTCTGCGGGCGGCAACTGCCAGAACCGTACTGATTCAGGCTCTCAAAGACAAAGACCCGGTGATCAGTCGCGAGGCATTATCGGCGCTCGAAGCAATTCTGCCGCCCGAAGAATTCAAAAAGACCGAAAAGGCAATTGCCAATGCCCGCAAGCAACAGGAATTGTTTCAGAAAGCTTTCAACGAAGGCATGAAGCAAATGCGCCAGGGTGCGACCCGCGAAGCCGAAAAGTATCTCAAGGATGCGGTCACGATCAACCCGCGGGCTGCTTATGTCTATTCCGCTCTCGGCAACCTTTATTATAAAACCGGCAAACTCATTGATGCCACCAAGGCCTACGTCATGGCTACCAGCATCAGCCCAGAAGACATAACCCTAAAGCTTAATCTCGGTATGGTCTATTATCGCCGGCGTGCTTATCGCGAAGCCGCTCAGGTATTCGCAAAAATCGCCAAATCTGCCGGCCCGAAAAGCCAGCAGGGCATTTATGCCGGAAAAATGCTGGCACGCATCAAGATTGAAGCACAACAAAACCCGGCGCTGCCGCCAAAAAGTGAATGAAAAAGCTTCTGTTTCTTTGTTGGTGCCTGATCATGACAACCAGCATGGCCGAGGCACTGAGTCGCTGCCCTGGGTGCTCTTATCTGGTCAAAACCGAGACCGTTTCGTGCCCGAAATGCCTCAAACTACTGCGCTGGCCGTTCGTTCCAGAACGTAGCCGCCAGGGCAAGGTCATTGTCAGAACCGGCAGCGACGCCTTCATACGCCACCCGCAAGCGCAGAACCGCTCATGGAAGGCCTGGCAGAATGCCGGCGCTGATCCGAACGGCGAGATCGGCGCCTGGGGCGGCCCGACTACCCTGAGATACCTTTTAAAATTCGATATCAGCGATGCCTTTGCCCTTGCCGGGGTAGACCTTGCAACTTTCAAACTGCGCCGGGCCACCCTGAAAATCTGCGGTATACCCAATCACCATAACCGAGATATTCCGGTCGTTATTTACCCCCTGACCAGGCCATTTCAAGAAGGAAGCAGCCGGTTCAGGCACCGCGAACGCAACAGCGATGGCTGTGACTGGTATTTTTCTGCGCCGCTGCTGACCTGGCACAGCGAAGGCGGAGATTTTGACCGCAAAAACGCCTGCCGCGGAGTCATCAAGGCCGGCAACCAGACCTCGTTTATCGACATCACTGAAATCATCAGGCTGAGCCTGCAAAACCTGAAAAAAACCGGAACCCTTGCTGACCCCGGCCTGATCATCATGGCCGACCCGGAGCAGGATATTCCGGCAGGATTTGCAACAATTCACAGCCTCGACAGCCATACTTATAACGGCGCGGTCAGGTCACCCGAACTTTTTATCGAGTAACCTGTCGCAAGCTGCGACGCAACTGCGACGTTGCAGGCAACGCGGCAGTTTCCCCTGAAAATCTCTAAAACCTGCATCAATTCATATTTTTAAAAGTTGGCACGGTGATTGCAATATCATTGGCGTAAATGAATTTTTAACTCACCCAAGCACAGGAGGAATAAAAATATGAGTATCTGGAATTTCTTGAAAGAAATGGATCAGCTGCAGTCACAGCTCGGTGAACTTGCCCGGCTGAATTCGATCAGCGGCTGGCCGCGCATGGCTTTTCTGCCGGGCGTTTCTGCGAGACACTTCCCGATGATGAATATCTCGTCTGACGACCAGAACATCTTCGTAGAAGCCGTTGCACCCGGCCTGGCCACCGAAAGTCTCAAGGTAACCGCGGTTCGTGACAAGCTCACCATCAGCGGCGAAAAGGCGAGAGTCAAAGTAGATAACGAAAAGTTTCACCGCAACGAACGTTCAGCCGGCAAGTTCACCCGCAGCATCGAACTTCCCGCCCCGATTGATCCTGACAGGGTTCAGGCCGAATACAGCAACGGCATTCTCAAGATTACTCTGCCGAAGGCTGAAGAAGCCAAACCTCGCCAGATCGAAATTAAACTCTGATTGATCAGCACGAAAGGAGAAATCAATATGGCCGAAAAAACTATTCCCGCTAACCAGAATAACGATTCTCAGATTGTAAAACGTGAAATTACCCGGCATCCAGAAGCTTATGTGACGCCGCTTACCGATATCTACGAAGAAGAAAATGGTCTTTATGTGATGGTTGATATGCCAGGCGTCGAAAAAACAGGCCTCAAACTGGCTGTAGAAAAAGACATTCTCACCATCGAAGGGCATGTAAACGCTGCCACCAATGATACTAACTATCTCATCAGGGAATTTGAACCCTCGAACTACTACCGGCAATTCGAACTCAGCGAAAGTGTCGATCAGGAAAAGATTAAAGCTGAGCTCAAAAACGGCGTTCTTTCAATCTTTCTGCCCAAAGCCGAGGCTCTCAAGCCCAGAAGTATCGATGTGAAAATAAACTGATCTGATATTGCAGCCCTCCCCCCCCTCTGCCAGGCCCCCTGTGGAATACCGCAGGGGGCTTTCATTATGCTACGGCAGGCAATTTTTCGACCGATAAAAAATGCTCTTGACAAAGGTTGCAGGTTTAAACACATTCTCGGGCTGTTAAATCTACCGTATCACGGAGGGCATTATGCGCTTGAACATGAATAATATCGCCAAAGGACTTGCCGTTGCAGCCTTCTGCACCATACTTGTCGGGCAATCAAAACCGGCTGCTGCCGTTCTTGAAGGTTCGAACCGCGAGCAGATGGAATTTCTCGATTTTTCTGAATCGATGATTCGCAACGGGCTATATGCCAAAACCGGCCGTGGCGTGTTCAACCGCGACCACAAGGGGTTTGTGCGTGGCATCAAAGAGCATAACGCGCCATATATCTACGAACCTGATGTATACACCTGGGAACTGGCCATGGCCGAGCAACGCAAAAAACTGGCAGCCATGGCTCCGCCCGAGCAACCACCCGTCGGGTTGGTCACTCCGACTCCAATGACGCCAGGTGGCATGTTGCCCACTGACCCGATGCCGTTAACCCTGACACCGGTAGGGCCTCAGGCAGTAATCGAAGGCACCGGGCCACTACCGGCTGATTCACAGCAACGCATGAATGATATGGTCTACCGGGCCAGAGCGAGGGGTCTGCATACTGGCAGCGATCTGCGTGCTGAAGAAATCAAACAGCGCCTGATTCAGCACATGAATTCAATGGGTGAGAGCGGGCAGCCCGGCACACCGTCCATACCGGCTTTGATGCCTGCCATGCCAGATCTTCCACAGGGTAGAAGCGGCGACTCATGCGACGCTGGTTTCTAAAAATGCTACAAAAGTAATTCAAGCCAGGTTTCATTAACCCGGTAACAGCAAGTTTATAATGTTTAAGCGGCCCAGCGCCTCAGCCGGGCCGCTTTTTCAATTCTTGCTGGTCGCAAACACCTTTGCCATGGCTCTTTTTTGGCACCGGGGCGAATCAGAAAAACTGACCGGCCCTGATCTTTCTTTGTGGCCGGGGTTGTGGTAGACTGGGGCAGTTTTAAGTTATCAATTTTTTTCAGGAGGCATTCATGTCTATTATTGATGCTATTCAGGCCCGTGAAATCATCGACAGCCGCGGTAATCCCACCATCGAAGTTGAAGTAATCACCGAGAGCGGTGCTTACGGTTGTGCTGCCGTGCCATCAGGTGCTTCTACCGGCGAACACGAAGCAGTAGAATTGCGTGACGGCGATAAGAAGCGCTACAACGGCAAAGGCGTCCTGAAGGCAGTAGAAAACGTTAACGAAATAATCGCCGGCGAAATCGAAGGCCTTGATTCGGTCGAACAACGCTCTATCGATGCAACCATGATCGCCATGGACGGCACCAAAAACAAAGGCAAGCTCGGCGCCAATGCCATTCTTGGCGTATCACTCGCCGTGGCTAAAGCCGCCGCAGAATTTGCCGGCCTGCCGCTTTATCGCTACATTGGTGGCGCCAACGCGTGCACTTTGCCGGTGCCGATGATGAATATTCTCAATGGTGGTTCACACGCCGACAACAACGTTGATTTTCAGGAATTCATGGTCATGCCCGCCGGCGCCAAAAGCTTCAGCCAGGCACTGCAGATGGGCATTGAAACCTTTCACGCCCTCAAGGCCGTTCTGAAAGCCAAAGGTTATAACACTGCCGTCGGCGATGAAGGTGGTTTTGCCCCGAACCTCAAATCAAACGAAGAAGCAGTTGAACTGATTCTCGAAGCCATTGCAAAAGCCGGTTACAAAGCAGGAAAAGATATTTTCATCGCTCTTGACCCCGCCGCCAGCGAATTTTATGACAAGGGTCATTATGTCTTCAAGAAGTCAGACAAATCCAAGAAAACTTCTGAAGAAATGGCCGACTACTGGATGGCATGGGCGAAAAAATACCCGATCATTTCACTTGAAGACGGCATGGCCGAAGATGACTGGAAGGGCTGGGAATACCTTACCAAAAAGAACGCCGGCAAAATTCAGCTGGTTGGCGACGATCTGTTCGTAACCAACGTCGAACGCCTGAAAATGGGAATCGACAAAGGTGTTGCCAATTCGATCCTCATCAAACTGAATCAGATCGGCACCCTGACCGAAACTCTTGATGCCATCGAAATGGCCAAACGCGCCGGTTATACCGCCGTTGTTTCGCATCGCTCTGGCGAAACTGAAGATACCACCCTCGCCGACCTTGCAGTCGCCACCAATGCCGGCCAGATCAAAACTGGTTCAGCATCAAGAACCGACCGTATCTGCAAATACAACCGACTGCTGAAGATCGAAGAAGAACTTGGCAGCGATGCAAGATTCATGGGTCTCGACAGTTTCTACAACCTCAAGAAACATAAGTAACAGTTTGCGATCAAAAGGCCTGTCGAAGAATCTTCGACAGGCCTTTTTTGCATAGCGAAAGGAATCAGAATGAATTCGATTACACTGATATTGCTGATGCTGCTGCCCGAATTAATAATCGTGCTGTTTCTGCTCTGGTATCTGCGGTTGCCCTTGATTTTAAAGGGGCAGCAGGCAAAACTGCAGGTAACACCGCTGATGCTGATTGGCATGCGCATGCGCCAGGTCAACCCCGATCTGATTGTTCTCAACGCCATAAAACTGCACCAGGCAGGCATTGATCTGCAGATCGGTCAGTCTGAAGAACTGCTGTTAATTCTGGAAGCACATTGTCTGGCGGGTGGCAATGTCAGTCGGGTGACGGCGGCCCTGCTCGAAGCGAAGAAGCGTGCCGAGCCTCTCTCTTTGCATCAGGCGTGCAGCATTGATCTTGAACTGACAGGCCGGGAAAAATCAAACCAGGCATAAAGATTCAGAACAAAAATCAGCAAAAAAAAAGAGCTGCACTGGCAGCTCTTTTTTTGTTTAACAGATCAGTTATTCGGGTCTGCGGCCGGGGCAGGAACCGCGGCTGGAGCTTCGCCAACTGGAGCAGAAACCGGGGCAGTTACTGGAACTGCTGGAGCGGCCACGGGCTGAGCAGCGGCAGGAGCCATAGGAGCAGCGCTGGTATCGGGAACCTGAATCGGCAGGCCACCGGGCACAGCAATCGGCGCCATCGGCATGGGGGCCGGTGAGGAATACTGCGAAGAGGCGGTGGGGACTTCCCATCTGGGGAGGTAGACGGCGATGATCAGGGAGGTAATCATGAAAACTACCGCCATGGTGGTGGTAAGTCTTGACATGAAGCCGCCGCTGCCGCGTTCACCAAACACAGTTGAAGAAGCGCCGCCGCCAAAAGCGCCGGACAGACCTTCGCCCTTATCAGCTTGAAGAAGTACAATTACGATCAGACCTACACATACGAGAATATGGATCAACTGAATAAAACCGGCGAGCATAGCCTGTAGACTCCTTTAGTTCTGTACATAAACTCTGGGTTTCTGAGTTTAGCAACTGACACATGAATTGTCAACTTATCTTTAAATCGTGCCGGAAAGCAGCCAGACCTGATAGGCATCAAGTAACCGCAGCAGAGGGTCGAGCCCGAGATAAAAAATGAAAAGAAACGCGAAACAGAGATACGGGCCAAACGGAATCATGTGAGTCAGCGGCCGATATTGTTTGCGATAGCGTATTCGCTGATAGAGAATGCTTGAAATACCACCGGCTGCGCCGAGAAAACTCGCGATCACAACCGTGCCGATGACAGTCTGCCAACCCGCCCAAGCACCAAAGGCAGCCAGCAATTTAACGTCACCGCCACCCATGCCTTCTTTTTTGAGCAAAAGCACTGCCAACCAGGCCAACAGCCAGAGAAAACCACCGCCGATAGCGAATCCGAGCAAAGAATCAAAGAACTCGACATGATAACTTGGGGGCAGATAGCCAAGGCGAACCCAACCCCAGCAGGCGGCGGCATAAAGAAGGCCGGTCCAGCAGCCGTTGATCGACAGGGTGTCGGGAATTATAAGGTACCTGATATCAACAACTGTAATTACCAGGCAACTGACCGCAAAAACCCACGAAAGCAGTGCCTTGATCGAGGGGCCGAAATAGAAAACCGACAAACCGGCCACCAGAGATGAAAAAATTATGTAGAGGTGATCCTGGGTGTGGCCGGCGTTAAAGCAGCCCCGGCGGGCGCCACCCGAACAATCGGCGCAGTGCAGGTAATCACAATGAAACTCTTCGTGACCGGGCCAAGCCCGAATTGCCCAGCCGATGCGCCGGCCGGCCAGGGCTGCCAGAACAGCTGCAATCAACGCAAAATGTAAGACAGTAGTCAACTTATCTTTCCTTGGCGATCCAGCCGTTTTTTTTGAAAATGCGGCCGAGAATTTTAAAAACCAGCTTGGCAGCCATAAAATCTGAGGCGATATTGCCTGGTATCGGGCACAGCTCAACAACATCGAAGCCCACAACATTGCGTTCATCGATTACCCGGTTCAGCAGATGAAGGGTCTGATACCAGAGCATACCGCCTGGTTCGGGGGTTCCGACGGCGGGCATGATAGACGGGTCGAAAGCATCGAGGTCGATGGTGAGGTAAACATCTTTGCCAAGGCGTTTCATGACGCGGTCAACCCATGCCATATTGCCATCGGCCATTTCACTGGCCCAGATTATGCCGTCGTGACCCGTCTGTCTGATGAATTCAATTTCGTCGCGGCAGGTGTTGCGAATACCAACCTGAGTCAGTCGCGCAAGATCGAAAACGCGTCGCATAACTGAAGCGTGGCTGAAAGGCGTGTTTTCATAAGAATCACGCAGGTCTGAATGAGCATCAAGCTGCAGCACCGATATGCCGTCGCCGTATTTTTCGCGAAGCGCCTTGACCGGAGCGGTGGTAACACTGTGTTCGCCGCCGAGCAGCACCGGCAACTTGCCATCAGCCAGCACTGCCCTGACGGCATTCTCAATATTGATAAGAGTCGCGGCAGGGCCTTGCATATCGGGTTCGAGTTCTGGAAGGGTATGAACACCGCAAACAATCGGCTCACACTGCAAATCGAGATCATAAAGTTCAACCTGGCGGGAAGCCGCAATGATGGCCGCAGGGCCTTCGCGGGTGCCGGCACGGTAAGAGGTGGTACTGTCATAGGGGGCCGAAAGAATCACTGCCCGGGCGTCTTCGTAGTTGCTGTCTTCTTCTGATAGCCCGAGAAAGCTATAACTAGCCTTGAAATGCACTGAATCGAGATTCATGTGGTTTCTCCCATGTGTTTGCTGAGCTGAATGATATCACAAACCAATGCATTTCGAAGAGGTTTTCTGCTACTATTGTCTGATATGATCAATCTGAACAGGTTCAACGAGTTATCACAGCAGTCACGTCGGGCCATGCAACGGCTCGAAAGCTTTTTTTCGCAGCAAAAGGCGTTGATGATAGCCTATTCTGGCGGTATGGACAGCAGCTTTCTGGCACTGGCGGCAAGCAAATATCTACCACAGGCTTACCGGGCCGTGCTGGTCAATTCGCCGTTTATGCCCGAAAACGAGGTGCGCCTGGCACGCAACACCGCCGAGGTTCACCAGCTCGTTTTTGAAGAGATTGAGTTAGATCCGCTGCAGTCGCCCGTTATAGTCTGTAACGACCTGCAACGTTGCTATCACTGCAAAAATCTTGTTTTTCAGGGCCTGAAAAACATTGCCAGAGATGGCGAAACTATCTGCGAAGGGTCTGTAAGCGATGACGACAGCGATTTCAGACCCGGCAAAGCCGCAATCAGGGAACTTCAGATCGCCAGCCCGTTGCAGACCTGCGGCTTCAGCAAAGCCATGCTCGCTGAGGTTCTCACGGCGATGGGCGCACCCGAAGTCATCAGAGCCGGGCAAAGTTGCCTGGCAACGCGCATTGCAACCGGCGACCCGCTGACCCTCGCGAAATTGAAGCAAATCGACAGGGGCGAAGAATTATTGCGGCGTGCGGGGCTCAGTTTCTGCCGGTTACGCCATCACGGGCACCTGGCAAGAATCGAGACCGGGTTCGGTGAGCAGCATCTGGCCGTTGATATTGCCACCATGCTGGCAGACGACTTCAAAAAACTCGGGTTCAGGCATGTCTGCGTCGATATTGCCGGGTATACCAGGGGTTCGATGAATATTTTCAGCGAAGCACAAGCAGAACCGCGAGAATCAGAACCAGCGACAGCAGAATGAGCAGGGTTCCCCGGCTGAAAATTCTTTCGTAAGCGCTGGGGTGGCGCGTTACCTGTACCCCCCGCCTTATCAATACCCGTTCAAATTGGTGCAGATCAACAACCAGCCATTTTACCCGGCAATGCTGCCAGGCACCCGAAAACTCGATTTCGGTAAGAGTTTCAGTGCCGCCCCGGGTTTTAAAAAAGCTGGCTCTCACCTGGCGGCAATCGGCAAAAACAACCTCTTCAATGGCGCCGCCTGTGACGCTGACCGGCAGAATAACCCGGTCGGTGCCTACAACAATTTCGCCCGGGTCAGGGTAGCGAAGTTGCAGCAGCCAGAAACGCAGGGCAAGATAACTAATCAGGCCGGGAAGCACTAGCCAGCCTTCCCCGAGCGGGGTGTTATTGAGACGTATCTGCAAAGCCAGAGCGAGAATAATAATCAGGCTACAGAGCAGGTTATCTTTGAAATTTAGCGGCAAACCCCAGATCGATACCGGAAAAACATCACGAACCGGGGGAACCGGGGGTGGCCCGGGTGAAGTTGTTTCTATGGGTTTCTCATTTTGTGTCTGCATATTTTTTTGCGAAAGCCGCATGTATTTGCGTTAAGTTTTCGGGTTGAGTTGCATTCTGCCGATAAATTATTAGAATTGCATCAGGAGAAAAAAATGACACCGACCAAATCCGAAACAATACTCGACCAGCTGGCCGAGGGTCATAGCTTTGCCGAATTGAGCGAGCAACACGGTTACACCCGCAAGGATTTTCTGACGGCCGCGCTGTATGGGGTTGCTGAGCTGCAAGCTGAATATATTGAGCTGCTCAAAACCCATGGCCGCTTTAAAGAATATACCGGCATAAAATAACCCGGCCAGAAAGCTTGTTTCTGACCGGGTTGGCGTGCTGATTATTCGGAGAGATAGCCGTATATATAACCGGCAAAAGCACAGATACTGATTACCGTTGCCCACCAGATAAAACGAAATATAGACATGCTTTCCTCCACTAGGTTTGATTTCGAAATAATGATACCATAATCAGCGGCACTGAGTCAAAACCGCGATGCGAAAACAAGGACCTTGACCATGAAAAAAAATGCCTGGCTGAAAACGCTTCTGATGTCTGCCTTTGTCACCATGGCCGGCAACCCGGTTCTCATGGCGTTTGACAACACCAACATTCTTGTCGAAGAAGCCGTGAACCACATTTACCAGCAACGCTACAAACAGGCGCATCAGACTTTAAAAGAAGCATACGAACAGTCGCCGCGCCACCCTGGCGTTCATTTCAACCTTGGCCGCCTGTTCGAATTGACGGGTAATTTTGCCGAAGCCCTTAAGGAATACCGTCTCGCCGCCTCACTTGATACTTCGATGGTTGCTGCCCGACGCGGCATTGCGAGATGTTCTGTCGAACTCAAAAGAGATCAGGCGACCTTACCCCAAGATGATCTGCCAGCACCTGTCATCCAGTCGCAGGTGCCCCGTTCTCCGGTAATTCAGTCGCCAGGCTCATATTTCGAACCCGAAACCATGCCGACCAACCCGCCATTAGTCAAGCGTGCCAGGGTAATAACCCAGGCTCAGCCGGTGCAGCAGCCTGTCATGCCCCGCACGCCGGTGGTCAGACAACCGATGGTTAGACAACCGGCGGTCAAATCCCTGCCTGCTTTACCTCCGATCAACACCCAGCAGATGCAGGCTTACTCAAGCCCTGATCTCAAGCTACCACCCCTGCCCACACGGGTAACCACCCAGGCCGCCAGACCAGCCGGCGAAGCCCGGGCCGAATCGCTGCTTGACACGGGCAAAACTGATGAGGCAATGCAGGTATTACAGGGCATTCTCGAAAAAAACCCCGACAGCCCGCGAGCCCATTTTCTCATGGGCAAGGCTATGAGCCTCGACGGTGACCTTTTTGCATCGATCAAGCACCTTGAAGAAGCGATCAGGGTTGATGACAAGTTTTATGATGCCTATTTTCTGCTGGGCCGCAACTACGCCCGGGTCAACCTGCTTGACGACGCCCTCAGAAACTATCAGATCTATTATGCAGTAAAACCACAGGCCACCGTTGCCATAGAAATCGCCCGAATCTATGAAACCATGGGCAGGCCTGCCGAAGCCAAAGATTATTACAGCCGCGCCAATGCCATGAACCCGGGTAATTCGAATCTGCAGATGCGCATGACCGAAGTGTCGGGCAGTCTGGCCAACGATCTTTATCTGCGCGGCAACCACGCTTTTACTACAAACAATTTCGATGAAGCAGCCAATCTTTTTGGTCAGGCTCTCGAAACCGGCAACTTAGAGGAAGGCTCGCGCCGGGATGCAGTGCGAAAGCTTGAAGTAGCAAAATTCAAGATTCGCGAAATCAGCGAAAGCATGCGACCGGCACGTGAGGGCCTGGTTAACATTCGCAAAAATTACGCCACCACCGATCTTAAGTATTATCAGCTGACTGATGTCGGTTTCAAGACAAGATTTACCGGGCCAATAACCGTTGAATGGCGCGGCTACATTGCCCGCAAAATCAACCGGCACGGCCGGGATTTTCTTCTAATGATCAAAGAACTCGACCGTGATGAGCTTGATTACATGGGCCGCGATCGCAACAATTACCGCCTCAACAGCCACTACAATAACCAGCCCCTGTTTCTGCTGGCCGCCCGCAAGGGTGGGTTTCCCGCTTTCATCAAGGAAGGGAAGCTGATAACCTTCAACGGCAGCACCGACTGGAAATTTTACGAAGTGGTCAACGAGTTAGGCCAGATGGTCAAATTGCCGACTTTTGATTTTCTTTCAGCCACTACTGACTAGCTCTTAATCAGCAAGCTTATGAAAATAACAAACGGGCCATGGTCACCAAAAATATTAAGGTATTGTTCTGCCGCGCAGCGACCTGGCCCAAAGCCCCGAAACCACACCTTCGCATGGCAGCAAAATCTGCTGTTGCAGTTTCTGCTGCTGTTGGCGTTCCTGGGCGTCCCGTCAGTAAACGCGCAACAAATGGTCAGCCAGGGCACCCATCTTAAGCTTTTCAGCGACTGCTTTGTTGACCGGGCGAGCGATGCGAGCGAAAGAACGCGCATTGCCAGGCTGATTGCTGACCCGCCATGCTTCAGTTTCTGCCTGCTGACCAACACCCGTGGTTTTCTGAGTTTTATGTTTTTTCCACAACATTTTGCCGATGACCTGCGCAACTGCTATTATTCGCAAACCGCTATCAGGGGTGCAATGCGAATGTATAACGCCGAACACGGCATTCCGTTGCGCCGCATTACCTCAAGCCTGATTAACAGCCCTGATTCGCCGCTGATACCTGACTATCTGAAACATCCTTTTCCCAAGCCTTCGCCCCAGTGCCGCTATGAAAGCAACGGCGACCTGGTGCGCGGCGATTTGCTCATTTATTGCACCTACCATGGCGCACCCGCCGGCAATCAGAACCTCTCCGAAGATAACAGATTAAATTCCAGCCAATAACAAAACTTTACACTACAAACCTGAAGTCTCCTTGATAACTGCTGGCATTAAGGGTTATGGTGAAAAGGCAGGATTTTTTTCAGGAGAAGTACCATGACCAAAAAGATTCTATTCACTTGCGTTCTGTTTTCTCTGGCATTTTTTATGCCTTCTCTGGCAGCCGAACTTGAACCCATACCTTCGGGTGCAAACATTGTGGTTTTTGTGAACAATCATGGCGGACTGCCACTTGGTGAGCTTCTTAAAGCAGCACCATTGCCGCCAATGGCCCGACAGAAAATTGATGAATTCATGAATGCCACTGCCTTCAACCCGCTCAAGGATATCGCCCGAATTCAGGCAATGATCAAAAAAGGCGCGAGTAAACGCGAAGACAATGCTGTGGTGGTGCTGACTGGTGCCTTCAACAAAGATAAAATCATGGGTTTTATCAAAGAAAAAACCGGCAAAGAAATCGCCGAAGAGAAATCTGGCGACATGAGCATTTTTAAAACCCCTGACAGCAAAGCCGGGCTATGCTTTATTGACAATTCACGGGTAGCATTTGGCACCATGGCGGCCTTAAATGTCTATCTTGAAGCCAGAAACGGCAAAGAAATCAGCACCGACTATGACCAGTTCAAAAAGATGCTGAATGACAAGGCCTATGTTGTTGTTATGGTCGGCGGCCAGGAATTTCTCAAAAACCAGATGCAAAAAGGCCGGGAAAGACGTCTGGCACGCCTTGAAAAAATGAATAGAATGCCTAACCCCGTAGCGAAATGGTTCGACACCTATGTTAACGAAGGCGTTGAACCCCAAGGAATCTTCGCCCAGGTTCTGAACGACCGGGTCGAAGCGAAAATTTTCTACAATCGTGGTGAGTCACAAGGCAACAACCTGCAGGCATCGATTGAAATCAATGATCCGATGCTTACCATCGAAAAAATGTTTGGAGAATTTCTGAAAGTGGTTGGGCAACTGCCGGCACCTGAACCGAAAGAAAAAGCTCCCCGTGAGGAAAAAAGCCCGGAAAAATGGTAAACCGACCCGGCAGAGGTGCCAACCGCGGCATCTCTGCCGGCATCGCCCGGTGAAGCAGCAACATTGAGTGGCCCAACCAGGCCCGATAACCAGCCTGTAACAGGTTCTTAATGGTTACCTGATCAGAGATCGCGCTGGGTAGTAATCAGATCAGAAATATTGAAGCAGACGTTACTGCCGACTTCGGCCTTGAGGTTCGAGTCATAATTGATGACCACGCGCTTGGGCATTATCAAAGGCCCTTCTTCGCCCTTCTGACGGTTCAGTGATTCGACCACCAGATTGCCGAATATGTTAACCTGTTCACCACCGATCAGACTTTCTTTGGCGTACAATGCCGATTCAATCTTGGCGTTAGTAAGGCCCTTGGCGAGTTTGATAGAACCCTTGAGCGAAACCAGCGACAAAAAAGACGAAGCGCTATCATGGACAACATTATCGTCTATGTAGATATCGCCTTCGGTGACGACCATTCCCTGGCCCGAAATTCGACCACCAACATGCAGATCACCTTGCACATAGAGCAAACCCCATACTGATGCTGGTTTTGAGTAACTCCCCTGCAGGGTCAGATCTTTTTCGATGTATTCGTGGCAATAATCTTTGGCTTCTTTTTTGATGCGATCAAGTTGCATTGGCTCAAGCTTGTCAGGGTGTCGGGATACAAAATCAAACTTGGTATTGATTGTATAGGGGTCTGAGCTCGGGTATGGTGTTTCGGTGATGCCGAGCACGTATGGCTTGAGTTTCTGGTAATACCTGATGATTTCGCCTTCGTAATAGGTATATTTGCTCAGATACGGGTCATGCAACTGATTGCTGCAGAAAAGGTAGCCAATTTCGGGGCGCTGGTGCGAAAAGATCGAGTTATCTTCAAAGTAGTTAACTATATCATCGGCGGCAAAAAACGGCAGATAGACATGCAGACGGCCGTTGGTGCGGATTTTGCCCCAGAGATAGGGGTGCAGTTTCTGAATCGAGATATCGACGAAATCTTTGATTTTGAGGTCAGAAACCGACATTACCAGTTTACGAATTACCTTGAGGGTGCGAATTTTCATATCGCCTTCAAACCCAACATTGCTGGCCATATTTGGTTCCCAGAAGAAGTCACCTGCTGTAGTGCCGAGGGTTTCCTGAAAAGCATTACTGGTTTTCTTGGCCAGATCGTCGATAAGCGACTTGAGTTCGCGCACAACGCTCCAGTTACGACATCTGAATTCGCCGTGCCGCAGATACTCATCTTTGCGGCTGGAGACAAACAATGTGTAATTCTCGGCGGGCGGGGTCAGATCGGTCACTTTTAGCTCTCTGACTACTTCAATCTTCTTTTCGGCATTGCGGTAGCGGCCGATGGCTTCAAAGCGCAGCAGGCCTTCCCAGCCGCCCAGGGCCTTGTCGGCGTAGGTATCACGATTTTCTTTGCGATAGACCTTCAGCGATGCCGGCACTTCTTCGTACTCGTCGATATAGGTTTTAAAAGGGGTAAGGCGCAGGTTATTAACCTCGACGAGTACTTCTGCAGTGCCGCCTTGAATCAGATCACCGTCGTTGATTTTAATGCGCAGCGAAAAGTTTTCGGCGCGGTCGATATCGAGCAGTGCCAGAATACGGTCATTCACTTCACCTTCATCAGACAGCAGCTTTTCAGAAAAAAGCTCGCGCATCTTGATCATAGCCTTTTCAACGGCGGCTTCGGCCAGATAAAAAGCCTGCATACTTTCGCCCAGTCTCGCGGTTTGTGCGCGTTCCTGGGTCATGTAGTCGATCAGCATCATGCCGAAAATGTAAAGAACGCCAACAATAGTCAGCAGCAGAAACATGGCGCTGCCAGTACGACGCTGGCCACGATTTCTTTTTACATCAGGCATGTGCTCACCTCGTTATTCTTCGTCAGCTACGTTCATCGGCTTTTCGCCGTGGGCATGCCAGTTCAGATAAGCTTTAATGAAAGGTTCAAGATCGCCATCCATTACTTTTCGCACATCTGAGGTGTACTGGCCGGTTCGCAGGTCTTTAACCAGAGTATAAGGGCAAAAGACATAAGATCTGATCTGATTGCCCCACGAAATATTTTTCATATCGCCTGAAATGTTCTTCAGTTCTTTCTTTTTTTCCTGTTGTTGCAGTTCAAAAAGCTTGGCTCTGAGCATACCAAGGGCTACTTCGCGGTTCTGGTGCTGACTGCGCTCAATCTGGCAGGCGACCACAATACCGGTGGGCAGATGGGTAATGCGCACGGCACTGCTCGTCTTGTTAACATGCTGGCCACCAGCGCCTGAGCTTCGAAAAAAGTCAAGTTTGAGATCGTCTTCTTTGATGGCAATATCGATATCATCTGGCAGAATCGGCATGACATCGACAGCCGTGAAACTGGTATGCCGACGGGCGTTTGAATCAAAAGGCGAGATGCGCACCAGGCGATGCACGCCTTTTTCGCCTTTCAGGTAACCGTAGGCATACTGGCCTTTAATTCGCAAAGTTGCTGATTTAATGCCAGTTTCTTCTTCCTGGAGGTCAATAACGTCGTATTTAAGGCCAGAAGCGTCGAGATAGCGTTGGTACATGCGCAACAGCATCGATGCCCAGTCTGAAGATTCGGTGCCACCGGCTCCGGGCTTGATCGAAAGATAAGCATCAGAAATATCGTATGGTTCAGAGAGAAAGGTTGTCAGTTCAAGATTATCTATATGACCAGTAATAGGGCCAAGCTGATTCAGCAGTTGCTGGAACATGCTCTCGTCGTTTTCGGCTTCGGCAAGCTCAAGCAGTTCGACGGTGTCGGTGAATTCTCTGTTGATAGCTTCAAAGGCGTCGCAAGATTTTTTAAGTTCGGCGATCTTCTGACTGGTGGTCAGTGCTTTGTTGCGGTCATTCCAGAAATTCGGGTTAAGGGTCGCTGATTCAAGCTCTTCAATCTGCCTCCGCATGTTGGGCAGGTCAAAGATGGCTCCCGATACCGGAGAGCCGGGTTTTCATGGCGCGTATTTTTTCTACGACTTCGTATTCCACGGTTGTGCCTCCTGAGATGTTCAGATTATCGACTGACGCGAATCAATCTGCTTATACTGTTCTTCTGCCCGCCGAAACTGCCTTCAATTCCGGTTTGCAGTGTAATTCTGCCGTCATCAAGGTCTACGGATTCGACCTTGAATTCTCTTACACGGTAATCATACCTGTCGCCAGTGTATTTGTCATCTGGTGGTACAATTATATCTTCAATGAATACTGCGTAGAGAAGTTTTTTTTCGTCGTCATTGGCCTCTTCAATCGCCCGCATTGATTCGATGCAATGGCGTTGCATGGTCTTCAGCTTCAGCAACAGATGTTGCATGCCTGAGCGTGCCATGAAATATGCCTTGCGGCCCTTGAGAACCTGTTGATAGCGACTGCGGTTGTTGGTCATAGTCCAGGAAAGGGAAGCCATCCAGATGGCCAGGCAGAGCACCAACCCCAAAATAATCGGCATTGCAATACCATGCTTTTGTTTCATCAAAGGTTCGCCTTGTATGCAATCAGACTGATATTATGCTTTTTTTGGTCGCCCCATTCAGCAATCAGTTCAATGCGTTTCATGCCATCTTCAACCCTGGCGCGTTGCAATTGGCCTGAGACTGCATCTTTCATCGCTGCAAACTCAACCGGGTTGATATCGACAATCATCCGAAAGGCCACGATTTCCCTGGCTACTTCTACTGGTCGAAGATCGAGTTTGCGACCGGTTTCTGATTCGATGAGCCGGTTGGCTGTTTCGCCGGTCGGTATTTCGATAAAATTTAGAGCCAGCGCCGTATCAAGTTTTTCTTCGACGAGATTGAGAATCTGGTAATAATCTCCGAGTTGCGAACTGCCTCGCGAATATTCGACAATAAACATGAACATCGGCAGAGCCAGAGTTGAAAGGATCGCCAGCGAAATCAGCACTTCAACCAGCGAAATCCCGGCAGAACCCGCGGTCAGTCTGCCGGCAAACCCGCAACTATTATGGGTAACTGCACTTCTCAAACAATTTCTCCGCTGCCCCCGCCAGACTGACGATCAGCTGGTACGACCGCAACACTTCTTGTATTTCTTGCCGCTGCCACAGGGGCATGGCTCATTACGATTGGTAGTGTCTTCGCCACGCGTCGGAGGTTTGGCAGCCTCGTCGGCTTCACTGCGGTTATAATAGACTTCCTGTTCCTGTTTTTCCTGGGCTTCGCGTTCATCGGTACGCGAATAAGAGACGCGATAAAGGTAATACAGCAGGTCTTCCTTGATGCTCTCGATCATGTTCTGAAACATCTGAAAACCTTCGATTTTATATTCTACGAGCGGATCACGCTGACCCCAGCTGCGCAGATGAATGCCATCCTGAAGGTTATCCATGTTATGCAGGTGATCTTTCCATTTGCTGTCAACGATCTGCAGCAGCAGAAATTTTTGCATTGAAAAGAAATCTTCATCGCCGAGTTCGGCGCGTTTGGCGTTCAGGCGGGTCATGGCGCGCTTTTTAAGTTCTTCAAGGAGTTCTTCGCGGGAATAAGTGCACAACTGACCTGGTTGGCCCTTTTTCGGGTCACCGCCTTCGCATTCAATGGGAAAAACCTTTTTAACCGCATCGGCAAGGCCGTCATAGTCGTATTCATCAGGGTCAACTTCTGGGTTGAAAACTGCTCCGACCATGCCTTCGATTACCTCATCGATCATCGAAAGCAGATCTTCGTAGACGCGATCTTGTTCGAGGGCCTTGCGGCGCTCATTATAAACCACGGTGCGCTGCTGGTTCATAACGTCGTCATATTTTAGAATATGTTTGCGCACATCGAAGTGATGGGCTTCAACCTTGCGTTGTGCGCTTTCTATCGACTTTGAAATCCAGGGATGTTCGATCGGTTCGCCCTTTTCCCAGCCGAGTTTTTCCATCCAGCCGGCGATGTTCACAGAACCGAACAGGCGCATCAGATCGTCTTCGAGCGACAGATAGAACTGGCTGGCGCCCGGATCGCCCTGGCGGCCGGCGCGACCGCGCAACTGATTGTCGATACGTCTCGACTCGTGGCGTTCAGTACCAAGAATGAATAGACCGCCGGCAGCGATAACCCGCTTCTTTTCGTCTTCGCACTGGTTGCGGAAATCGGCAACCGCCTGCTTGTACTCTTCGCCTTCATCGTGGCCGAGTTCTTGCCTGGCGAGCATTTCAGGGTTGCCGCCGAGCAGAATATCAGTACCACGGCCAGCCATATTGGTGGCGATGGTGATTGAACCTTCGCGGCCCGCCTGAGCGACGATTTCGGCTTCTTTTTCGTGGTATTTGGCATTGAGCACCTGACAGGTTATGCCGCGTTTACGCAACATTGCCGCAATCAGTTCGCTCTTTTCGATTGAAATCGTGCCGACCAGAACAGGCTGCTGACGTTCGTTGATTTGAATAATATTGTCAACGATCGCTTCGAATTTTTCCTGCACCGTTTTGTAGATTACGTCGGGCATATCGCCTCTGACGCAGGGTTTATTCGGCGGAATAACAACGACTTCACACTTGTAAATTTCTTTGAACTCTTTGGCTTCGGTTTCTGCTGTGCCGGTCATACCTGCCAGCTTGCGATACAGCCTGAAATAATTCTGGAAAGTGATCGAAGCGAGAGTCTGGTTTTCCTGCTGGATGGGAACGCCTTCTTTGGCTTCAATCGCCTGGTGCAGGCCATCAGAGTAACGACGCCCGAACATCAGGCGGCCGGTAAATTCATCGACGATGACTACTTCCTGGCCACGGCCGTCTTCACGGGGCCTGACGATGTATTCTTTATCGCGATGGAAAAAGTGTTTGGCTTTAAGGGCGTTCTGCAGCTGATGCACGTGATCCATGTTGCTGTTGTCATAAAGGTTTTCGATGCCCAGAGCCTTTTCGACCTTGACGATGCCGGCTTCAGTAACTGATACGCCGTGCTGTTTTTCGTCAACGATATAGTCTTCTTCGGGTTTCAACAGTTCGCGGGCCACCTTGGCATAGACAAAATAAAGAGCGGTAGCCTTTTCGGCTGGCCCTGAAATGATAAGTGGCGTGCGGGCTTCATCGATAAGAATTGAATCGACTTCATCGACGATCGAAAAATTGTATTCACTTCGCTGCACGCAATCGGCGAGGGTCAGGGCCATATTATCGCGCAGGTAGTCGAAACCAAATTCGTTATTTGTGCCATAAGTGATGTCGGAGGCATAGGCGGCGCGTTTTTGTTCAGAGTTGAGCCCATGCACGTTCAAACCGACAGTCAGGCCAAGAAAACGGAATATTTTGCCCATCCATTCAGAGTCACGCCGGGCGAGGTAGTCGTTGACGGTTACCAGCAGGGCACCGCGACCGACCGGCACCGGCAGGCCATTGCCATCGATGATCGGTTCGAAAGTTTTCTGACCGGTCTTGCGGGCCAGGGCCAGCCATGTTGGGTTGAGTTCGAGGGCATTGAGATACAGGGGCAGAGTGGCGACCAGAGTTTTGCCTTCACCGGTTTTCATTTCGACGATGCGGCCTTCGTGCAGAGCCAGGCCACCTAGAATCTGCACATCATAATGGCGCATGTTCAAAACACGACGGGCGGTTTCTCTGACGGTTGCAAAAGCTTCGGCCTTGATATCTTCAATGGTGGCGCCTTCGAAAAGTTTCTGGCGGAATTTGAGGGTCATACCGGCCAGTTCTTCGTTGGTCAGCCTTTTGATCTGTTCTTCAAGGACATTCACTTCTTCGAGGGTTTCTTGAAGGCGTGCGAGTTCCCTTGCATTAAAATCGGGTATGAAAAATCTGATGAATTTGTATAGCCAACCAAACATGCCTGAGACCCCTTTCAAAATCGAAGGCGCGGCCTTAAAAAAGGCTCGCGCCTGACGCATTCACTTGATTTTTAAAATAAAGCCAGACGAAACGCCAAAGCCCTATTTCTCTTCAGAAGAGATAATTTTGATAACCTCTTCGATAGATTCAGCTTCCATGAGCTCATTTCTGAATTCCTGGTAGCGCAGCAGTCTTGAGAGTCGAGCCAGCGCCTTCAGATAAAGACCACCTGATTCAATAGGAGCGGCGATGAGAAAAATCAGGTGCACCGGCCGGTTATCGAGCGCTTCGAACTCAATACCAGCGCTTGAACGCCCGATAGCTACAACCACTTCTCTGACAGTGGCAGTTCTCGAGTGCGGAATGGCAATGCCCTTGCCGATACCAGTCGAGCCAACCTTTTCGCGTTCGAGCACTGACTTCAGAAAGGCGTCGGCGTCGGTCAGATACCCGGCCGTATCAAGCATGTCGATAAGCTCTTTGATGGCATCAAGCTTGGTGGTGGAACTCAATTCCAGCTTTGTCAGCTGGGGTGATATAAATTCGCTTAGTTCCAAAACTCCTCCTGCAACCCTGTCAGGGGTGTTGATCGTATTTCAGTATTCTGGTTCGATAAGGCCGAAGTTACCATCGCCACGGCGATAAATAACGTTGATTCTGTTGGTTTCTGCGTTTGAGAACACGAAGAAGTCCTGATTAAAAAGTTCAAGCTGTTCAGCGGCTTCGTCTGAGAACATCGGGCGCAGTGGGAAAGTACCGCTGCGAACGATTTTGGGTTTCAGTTCTTCAGAGGCGGCTTCATCGGTGCGATTGGCGAAATCTTCACCAAACGACAGAACGCTGTGAGTAGCCTGTTTATCGGCGCCTTTGTTATTTCTGCGGCGGCCGGTGATTTTTTCTTTAAACTTCTTAACCTGGCGTTCGATTTTTTCGACGACCATGTCAATTGAGGCGTAGAGGTCTTCAGAGGCTGATTTGCCATGAATCGGATTGCCGATTGATTTGGCCCAGACAGTTACTTCACAGACTCTGCTGCGGCTGGTGTCTTTTGAATCTTTAACAGAAAGCGTTACGTCAACTTCAACAATGTGGTCGAAGTATTTCTTGATAACCGTCAGCTTCTTTTCGGCATAGTCTTTGAGAGCATCGGTGAGCTGAAGATTTTTTCCCTTGATAACAAACTGCATAAAAGCCTCCGGATATTGAGGAATAGCGCGTATCCCGTGATGTGCGGGGGAGCCTATATTAGCACAGCCCCCCAACGCTGTCAATATACACTATCTTTTCATTAAAACTCAAACAAATTTGAAACCTTTTTAGTTCCTCACTCGTAGAGCTATAGTGAGAATAACTACGGCCGTCATTTTGTACCCCCACACTCACAAGCAAAGGAATCCGACAATGTTGCAAAAATTACTTGTGTTGCTGGCACTGCTTGGCATGGCCTCAATCAGCGCACAGGCAGAGCAACTTTCGGCGCCTGCCAGCACCATCAGAAGCATCGCCTTCGACAACCAGCAGCGCATGTGGGTCGGCACCTTCGGCCTCGGCCTCTGGCTGAAAGACGGCCAGGGCTTGCGACCCTTCACAGACCAGGCAGCCAAACAGCCTTTTCCGATGATCAACAATCTGCTGATCAGTGGCAGAGACCTCTACATCGCCACCGCCGGCGGCGGCTGCGTCAGGCTCGACACCGAAACCCTTCGTTTCGCAGCAATCGAGCAGGCGACCGGCTTTGAGAAGTTGCACGCCCTCATGGAAACAGGCAGCGGCAGCATCTTTATCGGCTCGGTTGGCAGCGGCACAGCGAACCTGCAGAACAACCGCTGGCAACCAATGACCGTTCAAGAATCATCGCAACTTGCCTGGGTCAACAGCATCGTTGAGTGGCAGGGCTATCTCTGGCTCGGCACCGCAACCGGTCTTTATCGAAACCCTATCGGGCACCCCTGGAAGCCCGAATCATACGAACTCAGGCGGCCGGTGAACTGTCTGCTGGTTCACGAGAACATTCTCTACGCCGGCAGCACCGATCGTGGCGTGTTTAGCATCAAACCAGGCGATTACCCTGAACAGATCCCCGGAACACTCGGCCCGATCAACATGTTGGTAACCTTTGCCGGCAAAGTTATTGCCGGCGGTAAGTTTGGGTTGTGGGTAATACAGAAAAACGGTTGCGAAGAACTGAAAACTGTAATCGACGATCCTCGATGCGCTGGTATTGATGCAAAAAAAATCCTTCATATCGGTACCGTCGATGGTAAAATATACCAGACAGCGGACCTTAAAAAATTCATTCACGCTTATTCAATCAGCAATAAAGGTCTCAAGGAGCAGGGGAAATGAAATACAAAAAAAGTCTGGTTGCAGCACTGATCTGCACAGCTCTGACCGGTGCGAACGGCACTTTTGCGGCCATCAACCTTGACAGTGAGCTTGAAAACGGCAAGAAGCTCATGAAATCAGGAGATTATAAAAAATCAGCAGAACTGTTTAACCAGTTACTCACTCAGAACAAAGAAGATATCAAGAGTCACCCGAAACATGCTGAAATGTGGTATCTCTTCAGCCTTTCGCTACGCCAGCTTGGGCGCACTGAACTTGCCGACAAGGCACTGGCAAGAGCTAAAACCCTGAAAAAGCTACTTGAAACCACCGCATCTGCCACAGAAACCGCAACGGGTTCGCTATCCGCGCCCGAATCACCCGGCGAGGCAGTTTCGGCCATGGCTGAACCAGACAAGGGTGCCGATGCCACTGAAAGCGCGAGCATCAATCAGGTTGCCAGCAGCGCAACTGCCGTTACCGACAATGACCTGACCAGTCTGAAAACCGAAAAAGCCCGCGAACATTCTCGCCAAGCCAACGCTCTGTTCGAATCAGGTCAGTATCAAGCTTCTGCCGATGCCTATCTGCTTGCGATTGAAGCCGAACCCGGCAATATCGAACTTCTTGAAAAGACGCTCATCTGCCTGACCAACGTTGGCAGCGGTTACTACCAGAAAGCCATCAGTGTTTACGCCGCTCTTGAGCAAGCCGACCCGGCAAAAATGACTGCCAGTCACCAGGCCTCTTATGCCAGGGCCTGCATCTTCGCTAACAAACCTGATTACAAAAAAGCGGCAACAATTCTGACCGCTCTGCTCAAAGCAGCTCCCGAAAACGTCGAAGCGATGATTCTTTCTGCGCAACTCGACAGCGAGAACAAGCTCTACAAGCAAGCAATAGAAAAATATGAAAAGGCGATAAAACTCGACAAGAACGCTCTGCAGGCTTACCTTGGCCTGGGTGAAGCGTATCAGAAGATGCAGCAGTTTCCCAAAGCCATTGAAGTTCTTCAAAAAGCCCGCGATCTATGGCCCGAGAGTTTTATGCCGCTGGTCGGTCTCGGCAAAGCCTATTTAAAGAACAACAATCATGGCCAGGCGCTGGTGATGTTCAATATCGCCTTTGAAATGAACCCTGATAATTTTGACGTTAACCTTGGTCTGCTTGAAATTCTTGCCAGCAAGGGTGATTACCGATCTAACGATCATCTGGCCCGCTGTGAGAAGTCTTTCAGGGGCGACCCTCGGGTTGAATACTGGAAAGCTGTATTCATGGAACTCGACGAGCGCCTTGAAGATGCCAAACGGATCTACAGCCTTCTGGCGCTTTATGAAGACGATATTGCCTACCGGGCGCGGCTGCGACTCGGGCAAATATATGGTGGTATCGGGCACGAAACCTTTCCGGGGAATCTGCTGATCATAGATCGACCTTATTACCAGCGCGTTTATAGCTCTATTAACGACCAGGAGCTTGCCTACTCACATCTTTCAGCTTTTCTGGCTAAAAAACCTGATGCCCCCGAAGCACAGAGCGTACGTCAATGGCTCGACGCTAACGAAGATTCGCTACGCAAAGCCCGCGAATTCGACGCGTTAGTTCAGAGTCAGTTCAAAACCGAGTAAAATCTCACCACAGGAGGAAATATGAGTTTAAAAAGACCACTATGCCTTGCATCTCTGATGTTGATCGGCCTTACCGCATCGGTGAGCGCCATTGAGGTTGAGCCCGGGCGTGAATCAAGATACTTTCCGAAGTCTAAAATCAGGTTTTTTGATTCGAAACTTGAAGAGGGCGGCGTTCTCGCTGACGGCATGAACGTTGAACGAGTTTCAGGGCACACCGACAAGCCCGAAGCACAGATAGCCGTCTGGATGCCCCTCTATGAACCAGCACCGCTCGAAAAGAATGGCGCCAACATGATCACCGACGCTGCCCTGATTTATCGCAATACGGGCGCGGGCAAAGACAAGTTTCCGTTCATAGTTAAAGAAAAGGCGACCGGCAAGTTTTTTGTTTATAAGAACGTCAAATACCACTGGTTCTTTGAACAGCCCGATGAAAAGAAAAAAGTGCTGGCAGAAGGCAACAAGAATGGCGTATCAGGCGGTGAAGTCTGGTCACCATTTATGAACCTCAAAGATGCCAACCTGAAATTCTTTGAAGATATGGTCAGTGGCAGCGCCAGCGAAAGCGACGTCTGGGACAAAAAACTCTTTGTCAATCGCCACACAACTTCATTTGACTCCGGAATTCGCGGCCGCGAAGACGTTGCCGGCTCAAAGTTTTTGCAGCAGGTCGGCATGATCATGACCTATGAACGCGCCGAAGTAGCCGCACCGACCGTATCTGGCAACGGTTACCCTGAAACCGCAATGCAGACTGCTGACCCCGCGGGCGAGATACCTGGTACCGCGAACCTGACGGCGGCACCGGCTGATTCAGCCTTCGAAAAATATGGCCCGGAAAAAACTGCCAGACCGGTTCCAGATGCACTTAAACCCACCTGGAACCTCACAGCAGAGATCGACGGCAAAACTTACAGTGAATTCACTGATTACAACGTTGTTTACGTTGAAGATTATTCTTACCCTGAAATATCAAAAGACTTTCTTAACCCCCAGGGAACCGTCTACGAAGGCGTAGTCGGTAAATATCTGGGCTATAATGGTGGTGCCAATGGCATGACCGTCAGCTATACCAATGAAAACCCCGACCTTCTGCCAACTTCACCCGCAATCACCAACGCATTCGAGTATCAGTTCAGTTCTGACGAACTTTATCAGCTGCAAAACCCTTTCTATGACGGAGCATCTGACAACAAACAGGTTCTGTTTTTCTACTTCCTGAAGTCGAACGACACCTATGGCCCCTACATCGGCAAATCAGTCAGTTCTCGCGAACAGACTTATTTTGAAGAACATCACCCCTTCTGGAAATCCCAGCCAAAAGAAAAACGCGATAAATTTCTTGCTGACCGCCGCACCAACAGCTGGGAAGGCAAGTTTCTGAAACCCTGGGAAAAGGGAGTGGTCTATTACGCACTTTACATGGACGGCGACCCGGTCACCCGCACCAATGAGCTAAACGAAGCTTGGAAGAAAAAAGATGCCACCCAGTTGTCAGTTTATAATGACATCATGGCCGACCTGAACGGCAAAACCTCCCCGGCGGCCGTAGAAGCCCGCGCCGCTCTCGAAGAACTTAAGACTTTCATTACCGATTCAACCGAGGGCACCCGTGAAGCGACCCGTTTCGCCCCGATCGGCTTTGAACCTCATCTTGGCCGCTGCATCGTTGGCCCGATTACTCTCGAAAACATTCCGACCCAGCACACCGAAAAAACCGTTCAGCAGACTGACCCGGCTACCGGCAAAGCCATTGACGTTAAGAGCGGTTCCTGGACTGTTGCCGGCAAGAGAATCATTATGCCACGCCACTTTGCCACCAACTCGATCGAATGGAACGAACATGTCGTTCCAGCCGCCCCATCGGGCAAAGACCCGAAGGCCATGAAAGTCTATTACAGCGAGATCCTCAAAAGCCCGCCCGACTGCCTGTTGACTCAGCAGGTATCAAACTGCTGCGGCAACTCTGCACCGGCCGGTTCGATGGTTAAAGTCGAAGATGTCGCCGAATTCAGCAAACCCCTCATCAAGGCCGAAGTTGAAGACATGAACAATGGTGTAACCCACAAAATCGGCGTTCCACCGGTTGAATCTCTGGCTGCCGGCTCACAACTCGTCAGCAAAGAACTTAAAACCGGTACCGTTACCAATCATGGCGAAGAAGGCTGCAAAGAAGACTTCGACATGACCGAAAAAGAATGGTCGATCATCAAGGCCGACGGCACTGAAGAAAAGTTGTCGCGCATTCCAACTGATCCTGAAGGCCCTGATAAAAACGGGATCCCGGTTGAAGATCAGCGCATGCGCTTCAGTCTTGCACCCTATGACAACATCGACAATCTTACCCCCTTCAGAGGCGTTCTGAAGACCGAAGTCGAAATTGAAGCCCTCGACGAAAACAGGCAACCCACCGGCAAACTCGAAGAAATCGAACATGAAACAGATGGCAAAATCGTTACCGCCAACAAGGTCGTCAAAGACGGCAGTGGTCTTGACAAGTTTGAACTCAACGATTTTGATCCCAAAGTCAGTTTTTATCATATCTTCAGAGCCGCTGGCTGGTATCAGTTCAGGGTCAAAGCCTATGATCGCGCCAAAAATGGCGGCATCGGGCAGGCCCGCGAAATGAAATTCAACATCAACGTTCTACCGGCCAGTTTCAGAACAAGATCTATTGACAGCAACTGATCATTGATGTAACTATAGCCTCTGTGGCGGGTTTCCGTCACAGAGGCTTTATTTTTGCCCCGGGAGAGATCAAATGTTTAACCGGAAATTCATTTTAATCATCATTTTCAGCTGTTTCTGCCTGGCCGGTTATCCTGAAACAGCCGGGTTTCCGGCAATAAAAACGCTGCAGCACCCTGAAATATCAGGCAACCACATTTACGCGGTCAGTGGCCGCGATGGGTTACGGGTCTGGGGTCTGCGTAACCGTATTTTCATCGAAAAAGCCGATAGCTCTCTACAGGTATTTTCGCCTGAGAATTCACCGATTGCCGCCGAGGGAACTATTACCAGTCTGGCTGCTATCAACGGTGATATCTGGGTTGCCCAGACGGCACCCTCAAGGGATCTTGGCCTGTTAAAATTCAACGGCAACAGTTGGCAAACATTTCGCGAACCTGATGCTGTCGGGCTTCTCAACAACGAGATCGTTGATATCCACGTTGATAAAGACGACAATATCTGGTTTGGGCACCGACATCACGGCCTGAGCCAATTTGTCTATCTGGTGAACCCAACTTTTAAATCACACAACAAAATCATGCATCTGTTTGATTTTGAGCTTCTTACCTCTTTTATGCAGATGACGCATCTCTGGGTCGGCACCGATAACGGTATTGTCAGGTTGAGAACCGAACTGAAATCGAATTTTGAGCTGAATGTCGATAAATGGATTTACCCGGAGTTTCCGGCCCGAGAAGCGTTCAGCGTCTGTGACTACCAGGACGACCTGATTATCGCCGGCACCAGTCGCGGTCTGGCAATCTTTGATGGAAAAAGCTGGGTAATGCGAGGCCGCAACGAGGGGGTCAAAGCCTTGCCGGCAATGCACCTGCAACGCGATGGAACAAGAGTATGGATCGGCAGCCCCATTGGGCTTCAGCTCTGGAGCATGAGTGAACCCGGTCGGCTGTTAACTGAAGCCGACGGCCTGCCGGCCAACCAGATCACCGCGTTGGCACTCGACGAAAACGGCAATCTGCTGGTCGGCACCGAAAAAGGTGCGGCTATAATTCCGGCACAAAAATGAACTTCAGGGTTCGCCCTGGGTGAGCGTGTAATATTGCTGTTCACGTTCGCGGGTCAAGATAACTCCAGCTTCTTTCAGCAGGGTAAAAGTATCGACATAGCTGTTTTCTTCAGCAAAAATCGAGCGCGAAAACGATTTGCCAAACGCATGATAAATATGATCGAAATAAGGGGTTTCACTCAATCTGGCAAGGGATTTTGGTACCAGGGTTTCCCAGAATTCTTTGTCTGAGTCGGTCTGGGGTTTTGCCGATTGATCGGCGTTGGCCGGCTGCGCTGCGGGCGATATCTTATCTGGCAGAACTGCCGGCATGCTGCCGGTCAAATCAACAGGGGCCGACGCGATTACAGGCTCAGAAGAAACCGGCGCGCCAGGACCAAAATGTGTCTCAACCCATCTCGGCAGCACGCGAGCCGCTGAGGGTGAGAGAAAAAACCTGGCGAGCTTGCCAGTAGTTCTGAAGCCACTGCGCAGCGTCTGTTCGCGGTTAATCAGCAGCAACTCTTCAGCAAGCTGGCTGCGGTTGATCATATAATCGGCTTCTGGCATTTTTCTGATTTTCCAGGCATGTTTAACCATGCGGCGCCGCAGGTCTTCGCGGGTATCCCCGGTCATCTTTCCCGCATCCTGTTCGATTACCTTGAGAATATGATCAAGATAGGCCTGACCGTGCTTTTTCCACATTTCTTCAGAGGTATTGCGTATAAGTTCACACGCGGGCATCAGTCGGCTGCTTGCCGCTGCCTGACCGGTTCGCACCGGATTTTCGAAATCAACTTCTGGAACTATGCAGGGAACAAATGCCCAGAAAATGTTCTGCTGACCGTGCGAAAGGAGGGTTTTGATCTCTTCTTCCATGCCAGCCAGCTTATCAAGGAGTTCGCCAGTCAATTTATGGGCCTGGTTATCAAGTAACACCACTTTTTTGCGGACTTCGGGCGGGTTCTCGGCGAGGGCTGTGTAAAGCTCGTCGCGCAACTGCTCAAAATGAGGCATCGCAGCCAGGCCTTCAATTTCGGCCCGGGTGGTGGCTCTTAATTTTTCGGCTTCGGCAGCCAGCTGGGCTATTCGCTTTGCCTGCTGCTCATTGAGATAGATGCCGCGCAGCACGTTCAAAAGAGATATTTCTTCGACCAGATCACCCATTCTATCAATATAGTCAGCAGCCTTCAAAACCGGCACTGACCCAAGCACCAAAAACATCATCAAGAGTATGAATTTTTTCATAAACAGCTCCCGGTTCATATATTGCCGTTAGGCAGGTCGTCGAGCCAGACTCCTGGCATCTGAAGGCCGCAATCGGGGCACTTGCCCCTCGAAAGAACACTGCGCATAACTTTAAAACCAAGGCGTTCAACCACTTTTTTGCCACAACCCGGGCAATAAGTATGATTGCCTTCCTGGCCGGGGTTATTGCCGGTATAAACAAACTTCATGCCTGCGGCCAGCGCCATTTTTCGGGCCTTTTCAAGGATCGTGTTGGGAGTAGGCGGCAGGTTTTTCAGCTTGAATTCAGGTGCAAACCTCGAAAAATGCCAGGGAACATCGGTGCCAAGGTTGGCTATGAACCAGTCGATACCCGTTTTCAGTTGCTCTTCTGAATCATTTTTGCCAGGAATCAGCAGGGAAACGACTTCCATGTGGCGCCCTGACCCTTTGATCAATTTGAGAGTGTTTTGCACATGTTCGATACCGCCACCGATTACCTCTTTATAGAACTCATCGTTGAAGCCTTTAAAGCCGACGACGAACATATCTATCAGCTCAAAAAGCTCACGCAGCGGTTCTGGGCTGATATAGCCACCTGTAACCATAATGGTTTTAAGGTTGCTTTTGCGGGCCAGCCTGGCAATATCTTTCATGAACTCGATATAGATAATCGGTTCGGTGTAGAAAAACCCGATGCTCTGCACCTGAAAATCAAGAGCTCTGACAATCAATTCTTCGGGTCGGAAGCTAAAATTCGTTGTTTCAGCCGGTGATTTTTGAGAGAACTGCCAGTTCTGACAATATTGGCAGGTCAGATTGCAACCGGCCGTCGAAATTGCCATCGCCGGACTGTTAACGTGGTAATGGAACAGCGGCATTTTTTCGACCGGATCAATGGCAATAACACAGGGCAGGCCATAGACGAGACTGACGTATTTGCCATCTCGCAAGCCACGCGCCCGGCACAAACCATTCTCGCCCTCAGCCGGAACGCAGGCATTCGGGCATAGGCTGCACTGCAACCTGCCATCTGCAAGGGTGCGAATCGACTCGGCCGGAAACCGACTCTCGGAATCAGCAGCCAGCAGAGGAAGATCGCCACGCCAGAGAGATGCCCCGGCCATCAAAGCCGAAGACTGAAGAAACTTTCGCCGGTTCATTGAGCAGAAATCTTTTTTTGTCATTACTATCCTGCCAGTTGCTTCGTATAATGAAGCGACGCCAATTTTTTGCGTATTGTGCTTACCCGTACTCAAAATACGTTGCGGCACCCGTGAAAATCACACATTTGTTGCCAGAGGTGCCCTGTTTCTGATAACTTAACTCAAATATATGCCGACAAAACCAATATTGCAATCATCAGCAGCATTTACGCTGATTGAAATTATTCTGGCGATGGCGATTCTTGCCGCCACCATGGTGCCAATTTTCTTTTTTATGAGCAAAGGTGCTTCCGACACCGACTTCAACGTTTCGCGCATGTTTGCGATCAGCCGGGCCTCCGAAATCCTCAATGCCATGCTCGACAACGTGCCATTTCAGGCTTTGAGGGCAGGCGTACCCGGCTACATCAAGGTTGATGACCTGAAAACAGTCGGCGGTTATGAGCGCTTTGACGATGCCTGGGCGAGCAAATTCGTTCACACGGTCTTTCCGGGCAGCACCAAAGAATCGGCTGGTTACGCATGCCAGTCAATAGTCAGCGACCCACGTGGTCAATTTTACCGCATCATCCTGCGGGTTGAAGACATCGCGTCGCCAGGGTCATCAAAAGACGAAAAGCCACCGGTAAAAAAGATCGGCAGCACCTACCCGGCCAAACCGCCCAAAGATTTTGCGCCAGCCGGCACCGGCGAACCCACCTTTTCCTATCTTAAAAATCCGGCAAAACTGCTGAGTCAGGGCTGGCATCAACGCGTTTATCTGCCCAACCCGGTCGGCATGCTTCCCAAAACCGGTGAATTTCGCTTTGAAACCGAGTTACCCGCAAAAGTTTCTGAGAATCATGAAAATTTTTATCTAGATCAGGGCTATGAAAAGTATCAGGCCGATGCCTTCAGGTTTTCTGACCCCACGGCGACGCGATTGACCCAACGCATGGCCAAGACCCAGGTAACTTACACTGCCAACGAAGACTTCAAGTATTGCGGGCTGAAGCGACTGATCATCGAAGTGCAGTGGAACGTCGATAAACCCTCGCTGAAAACCCCTGAAAAGACGGGTTCTGGCATGCGCCGCATTCATCTGATGACTATCAAGGCTGATATCGATGTATAAATTCACCAACCTTAGCCGTCGGGGCATGGCACTGCTTATCGTGCTGGTTTTTTCGCTGTGCATGCTGGTGCTTTTTGCCTCGATATCATTTCAACATCGCAGCGTCGCCGGGCGCAACAAGCTTAATCTGCGTGATCAGCAGGCTTTTTTCGCGGCGCGGGCCGCGATGCAGCATTTTCTATTAAAAGCGCGGCTTTTTCCCACCGAATTATATGACGCGGTTGAATTCATGCAGGGCAAAAACCCGTATTTTGACTTCAGCGAGTTTCCCTACCGCACCGATGACGGCAAGCTTGCCTTCCAGGAAATCCCTTCCTGCTCCGGAGTCTACAAACGCATTATTCCGGTTGAATCTGATGCCAGTGGCCGCATCAGGTTCTTTTACATTCCGCTGAAAATGGCAGGCAGTGAGCCAGAAGCCATGCTTCGCCTCGCCAGTTTTTACAACCCGAACTACCGGTATCTTTCGCCTGGCCTGGCTCCGGCGAACCTGCCCGACAAATATATTTTGCCCGACAACAGCCCGAACAGCACTTATTCACCAGGCAAGTTTCTGAAGTATTTTTATCGCGACTGCAGCAATGACCTGGTAGACGGCCAAACTCTGCAGCCCATGCTTAAAACCGAAAAGGCAGCCGGCCTTGAGACCGAACAATCATGGGGCATCAATGATGAAGGCTACCCTTATTCGATGAGCTACTCGATTAAAGAGGTTCAGATCAAGGCAATTCAGGGGCTGCGGCGCTACAATGAAGAAGCAATCGAAATTGAGTGCCTGGGCAGCGTGATCGACTTTCAGGAGCAGCCGGCCAGCAAAAAACTGCAGCAGATACGCAAAATTACCCGCACCGGCCGCCACCTGACCGACTGATGCCAAAGCAGATACACCATTTATCTCTGATCGCCGGCTTTACCGGATTTATTGCCAATATCGCCCAGGTCGCGCTGTTTCGCTTCTTTATGGGCCAGTTTTATGGCACCGAAATTCACCTGGGGCTGTTTCTAAGCATCTGGCTTCTGGGAATCGCCATCGGCAGCCTGGCGGGCGGCAGAATCACTTTTGGCACACGTTTTCTTCTGGCCGGTCTTTTTGTGCTGCCCCTTCTGTCGATTGGCATGCTGCTGATCGGCCCGTCACTGCTGCCGGCTCCTGATGGCGGCCTGCTGCCATTCGCCCCGGTGACCGGCTTGATGCTTGCTACGGTATTGCCGGTTTCATTGTTGACCGGCATGCTGATACCATGCCTGATCAGACTTTCGCAGAAGAGTATCGGCTATTTTTTCAGTCTTGAAGCCTTCGGCGGTTTTGTCGGGGGCGTCTTTTTTTCGCTGCTGCTCGGTGGCACCGCTGATTCAATTATCTGCCTCCTGGCCTTACCGGTACTGCCACTCGCGGTTCTGACGATAACCAGCCGGAAAAAAGCGCTTCCCGCCCTGCTGACCCTGCTGATTGCGCCGATGGTCTGGCATTTCGGCCCAACGGCGGCCGGGCAGATCGAGAGCGCGTGGTGGCAACGACTACACCAGTTGCTGGTTCTTGAAAAATCAAAAGAAACCCCTTATCAAAAACTTCAACTAGCCTCCTACTACGACCAGAAAAGCCTGTATGCCAACGGCATGCTCGCCTGCTCATGGCCTGAAGGCGACGCCAACGAAGCCAGGGCGCACATTTTTGCGACCGCTCTGCATGAACCAGGTGACATTCTTCTGGTCGGCGCACCCACCTGGGAATTCGTTGCCGAACTTCTGAAATACCCACAGGCCCACCTGACGATCATCGAGAACGATGCCGAAGTGCCTGGTATGCTCGGATACCCTGAAGTTGAGAATCCCCGGGTCAAAACAATAATCGATGACCCGCGTCGTTACCTTAACCAAACCAGCGAGCCTTTTGACGGCATCATGATCTGCCCAGTCTCGCCGGTAACCCTGGTTGGCAACCGCTTGTTCACGGTCGAAGCCCTGCATTCGCTTCGCCAACGCCTTAAACCAGACGGTCTGCTCAGTCTGCAGGTCGAAGGCAGCGAGAATTATCTTGGCACCATTAAAGAAAAAATCATTCTCTCGACCTGGCAGGCTTTAAAAAACGAATTTATGCATTGCGCGGCCTTTCCGGGCTCGACAATCACCTTTTTCGCGGCCCAGAAACCGTTTATCTCAGATGCGAAAGCTCTGGCGACCAGATTTGCCGGGCGCCATATCTCGACGGCAACTTTTCTGCCGATGAGTTTTTTCAATCTGCTGATGCCGTTCAGGGTGAATGAATTACAGCAGTGGCTGAGCAAAGACCAGGCATTTGCAATGAACACTGACGCCCACCCGGTCACCTTCATTCAGCAGCTTGAACTCTGGAACGTTTATAGTGGTACATCGCTGAACCGCCTGATGCGCTATATGCAGCAGGTTTCGGCCCGCCAGATCTTTGCCGCGATGCTGGTCGGCGGTTTTTTGCTGCTTCTGCTGCCGGCATTTTTCAGCGCCCGGGTCGCGGCCATGGCCATAATTAATGCGGGGGTTGCCCTTAGCGGTGCTGCCGGGCTGTTATGCGAAATCATTCTGATTCTGCTCTACCAGAACCGTTATGGTGCAGCATACCAGATGACTGCCCTGTTTTTTGGCCTATACATGCTTGGTCTGGCAGTCGGTGCAAGAACTTCAGCGCGGATTCAACACCGGGCCGAGGCTGTGAGCAAATTACGTCAGGTTAAAATTATGCAGATAGCTTTTACGGGCAGCGGCATTTTTATAGTGAACCTGCCGGCCATGCACTCGGCTCCATGCATTGGCATGCTGATTTTTGTGATCGCGTTTCTCGATGGGGTTGAGTTTCCGGTCTCAGACAGTATTCTACGCGGCAGCGGTCGAAAGGCCCCAGCAGCGGCAGGGCTGCTTCTTGGTTCTGACAGTGCAGGCGCTATGATTACGGGCGTTTTGAGCGGTCTCTGGCTGTTGCCGGCCTTTGGCATGCAGACTTGTTTTGCCATGCTCTGCCTGGCTCTGATAGTTAATTATGGCGGTCTGCTGTTGTTTTCGCACAAAATTCACTCTGCCTGATCTTCGGGGCCCGTTAGACCAAAAATCTTGGTGTGCAGAGCTTTTATGCGGCGCAGACGGTGATTCACCGCCGATTTTGACAATGGCGGCTCAAATCTTCGGCCCAGAGCTTCAATGCTGTCATGCGGAAATTTAAGCCGCATCTGGGCAAGCCGATGAAGGCTTTCGGTCCAGATTTCCTGGTTTTCATGGGCCAGAAGCTCACTGATATGGTTTATTGATGATTCAGCGGCGCCGATCAGCCGATTAATATTGGCAGTCTCTGAATTTACCTGGCGGTTAACCATTGAAAGCAGGCTCCTGGTGGCGCGCAGATCAGCGAATTCAAGACCTCGATCGAATAGACCGAGCAGATTGAGCAGACGCGTAATACGCCGGCCGCTTTTCATGTAGAAGCTTTGGTGCTGCTCGTGCCGGTAGACGCAAAATCTGAGGCGCAATCGGGCGGTTATTTTTTTAAAGGCCGCGATCAGCCATTTTCCACGCAGGCGAAACTCAAGATGATAGCCACGATCAGGGTTTTGAATATAGCCGTATGCGATAAACATTGCCTGAATAAAAGCCACCAGGCAGTGTGAGGCCGATGCAGACTCTGAATTTGAAGTGATGCGTATGCGATCGACGAATTTGCGGCGCAGCACCAGTTGATCAAGCCCGGGCAGCAGAATTCTGGAACCGTCGATTTCAAGAGACTGGCCTGTCGGCAGCATGTTCGGCAGGCAACGCAGCAGAGACTTGCGAAGCCTGATGCGAGCTTTTACAAAAGGTTTCTGGCAAGCGCCCTGCAGAATACCAGCCAGAAAAGACTGCCGGCAGCATTGCATTTCGTTGGTGGCAATGGCATGCAGCAATTCTTTTTTGATACCAATGGCATAATCAACCATGACCCGTCTCAGTCATCAAAAAAGCCCTCATCATCGTTTTCATCGGCACCTTGATCGGGCGGTTCATTAGCCTGGGCGGCATCTTCGCTGATCAGGCTGAACAGCAGTGCGCCAAGCAGATTCGGGTTATGCCTGAGCATGTCAGATTCAAGAAGCATGTCGGCGGCGACTACCCTGATTCCAAGGTCTTCGATTTTTTTAACGGTGGGCGGAACCCAAAACTGATTGCGATTTTCATAGCGCGACATCAGGGGGCGGGCGGCACGGCGTGAATTGACCACGGCAATATCAATACGCTTCAGAGGTGTCTTTTCGAGAATGGCATGCACGTGGTCGGCGGCGTTGAACGAATCGGTTTCGCCGGGCTGGGTCATAACATTGCAGATATAAACAACCCGGGCGCTGCTGTTATTGATATGCTCGGCTACCCCCGGAACCAGCAGATTGGGTATGACGCTGGTAAAAAGGCTGCCAGGGCCGAGAACAATAATATTGGCATCGTCAATGGCGCTGAGGGCTTCCTGATTGGCCGCAGGCGACGCCGGGCTGAGAGCCATGCTGACAATGCGACGCCGGGCGTCACAGATCGCGGTTTCCCCGGTAATTACGCTGCCATCGGCAAATGTGGCCATCAACTGCACATTCTCGTTGGTGACCGGCACTACATGCCCTTTAATAGCAAGAATACTCGAAGCCTCGCGCACCGCGCTGCTGAAATCGCCGATTACTCCGGTCATGGCGGCAATGAAGAGATTGCCAAAACTGTGGCCTTCAATTTCGCCGCCTTCGCCGAAGCGATACTGAAAAAGACGTGACAAAAGGCTTTCAGACCTTGATAAGGCAACCAGACAGTTTCTGATATCGCCGGGCGGCAATATCTGCAACTCTTTGCGCAGGCGCCCCGAAGACCCGCCGTCATCAGTAACGGTGACGATCGCAGTCAGGTCGAGGGGCAACTCTTTAAGGCCCTTTAGAAGGGAACTAAGGCCCGTGCCGCCGCCCAGCGCCACCAGTGACATCAACTTCTCGGCCGGCTGAATCTTCTGAAAAACAAATTCACGCAATCTTGTTGATAAGCCATGGTCGCGGCTATCGAGAAGGCGAAAAGCCGTCTTAAACCCGCGATAAAGCCAGAATGAACTGATCAGAAAAGCCGAAAGAGCCGAAAAAGCAAGAGCCAGCGGGTGAAAACTTCGAATTGTCTCAATACTGGCCGGCGCAAGCACAATGGTGGCGAGAGAGGCAAACACAAAGCCGAAACACATCATCAGCAGACCAAGCAACAAAAACGCTACCCAGCGCCTGGCCCGGACTTCATGGCTGATTTTCCGGCGCAGCGACAACAGCATCAGAATTCACCGCTCATCTTGGCACGCAGCTGCTTTGAGAATTTTTCGGCGCTGAGAATGCCCATGCGCCGCAGATAAAAATTCATCGCCGCCGTTTCAATGACTACGGCCAGATTACGCCCCTCGCGCACCGGAATAGTAGTCGATGGCACCTCGACCTTGAGAAACCTGGTAGTTCGCTGAAAAATACCCAGCCGATCGTATTCCTTGTGGTCATCCCATTTTTCGAGGTTGATCACCATATCTACAGGTTTTTCATCGGCGGTGGCAGCGATACCGAACAATGACCTGATGTCGATGATGCCCAGGCCTCGTATTTCCATGTGGTGTCTGATCATTTCATCAGGGGAACCGACCACCTTGGTATCGCTGATTTTCATCAACTGAACTGCATCATCGGCCACCAGACGATGGCCACGTTTTATCAGTTCAAGGGCGCATTCACTCTTGCCAATGCCCGAAGGCCCCATGATGAGAATTCCGACGCCATACACTTCAACAAAAACGCCATGCACGCTCTTGCGGGGTGCAAAACGGTTATGCAGATAGCGTGAAAGCTGGTAAATAAATTCACCGGTACGTGCCGAGGTGCGCAGCAGGGGAATCTTTTTCTGATTGCACAATTCAAGCAATTCTTCAGGCACCAGCAGGTCATCGGTGATAATGATGCATGGAATATTAAAAAACAGTAACTGGCGAAGCCTTACTTTGCGGATTTCGGCGCTCTGCTCGCCAAGATAAGCCAATTCAGTTCTGCCCAGAACAATGATGCGCTCATAACCGAAATGCTCGAAAAACCCGGCCAGCTCAAGACCTGGTCGGTGCACTTCCGATGAAATAACCTTACGGTCAAGCCCTTCTTTGCCGGCAACGACCAGTAAACCCTGGTCTTGTACGATTTCTCTGACCAGAATCAGAGCCATAATCTGTGAACCTTTCGCGAATTATTTCAATGCCAGAATAACTTATAAAGAGCAGGTTTTCAACTCTGAGGCATAACGAGGGGGGGCGCAGGCGGCACCGACATGGCTCTAAGCCGGGCCGGTGCAGTCAGAGCAATAAACAGACCGGCGGCAATAAAAAAGAGCGAGAGAAACTGACTCGACGAGAGGCCCCAGTAAATAAAAGGATTAAGCCTGATATATTCTACAAAAAAGCGTGAGACCCCGAACCAGGTCAGAAAAAAGGCAAACCGCCGGCCACTTCCAGGGCGCCATGCGGCAAACAGCAGAATAATCAGCAAAAGCGTGGTCGATAGCGATTCATAAAGCGGCGTCGGATGCACATGAATATCAACAGGCACGGGCTGACCTGGAAAAAGCTGAGAAAAAGTTGCACGCAGGGATGAATTCTCGGCACTGAGTGTTGAAACCAGGCCTTCAGGGAAACTCATCGCCCAGGGCAGATTGCATGGGATACCGTAACAGCCATCGCCGGCGACAATACAGCCCAGGCGGCCAATCGCATAACCAAGCGCCATGCCTGGAACATAAATATCGGCGATCTTGAAAAAAGGTTCACACGAAACCCGCACCCGCCAGATGCACAGGGCAAGCGCCAGTATATAACCGCCCAGCACCGAAAAACCGGTGGTTGAAAAAACCATCGATAACGGATCAGCAAGAAAAGCGCTGAAGTTTTCAAAAATAAACAGCAGCCTTGAACCAATCATGCCGCCAAAAATTGCGTAGAAATGGAGATCCCAGGCGAGTTCAATATCGCAGTTATTGCGACGGAACTGGTCGTTGATCAACAAAAAGGCGCTGAGAAAGGCTACAGCCAGTGTGACCCCATAAGAACCGATGCGTACAGGCCCATATTCGAATAATATTGGATACATTGCCACACCTTACCACATAGCCGGCAAAAATTCATCAGCCTTTGACCCGACAGGTACAATTTTTATGAAACTTTTTAGTAGTTTAAGAAGTATAATGTAAGTAGAAGATTGAAAAATCGGAGGTCAACTATGAACAGGTACATGCGTAAACTGACGACTCTAGTGGTGCTTTTGGCTTTTTTCATGCAGATTTTTACCCCGACGATTATCGCCGCCCAGGAAGCCAAAAACCAGAAGGCTCAAATCGATCAGGCAGTAGCTGATTATCAGAAGACCTATGATGAAATCATGGCTATCAAGCCCATCGAACTTGGCAAAGTCTCTGAATGGACCTTAAACCGCATCAACGACATCAAAAATGCCTGGGAAAACCGGCCAACATGGCTTGGCGGCAAAGACAGGTCTGCCGAAGAAGAGAAAGCCCTGAAAGAAAAACAGGAACTTGAACGCTATGTACCTAAAATAGAAAAAGCCAACGCTGACATCAAAAAGATTCAGGAAGACGCCCAGAAGACCATGGATCTACTGAAGAAAGGCTCATTTGAAGCAGCAGCCAAAACCGACCCCTCAAAAGTTTATGGCAGTATGGACGAAAACGCTTCGGCTCTGGGTATCTACCAGAAAGCCCTCAAAGAAGCCGGCCAGACTCTTTTAGACGCAGCCAGCGCGCTTTCTACAGCGTCAATGGTGCTTGGCGGTGTTGGCCTGCTCTGCACAGTTATCTGCGCCTTCCCGCCGGCCGCACCTATCGCCGGGCCGATTGCAGCCGTATGCGGCAAAGCCGCAACTGCAACTGGCATCGCCGCTGCCATTCTTAAAGCCGCCGGCAATACCCTGATTAAAGCCGCCGACAAAGCGATTACCGATGACAAATCATTTTTGGCTCTCGCTGGCAAAGAAGCTACCAAAGCCGCCGCCCAGGAAGCCATCAACCGTGTAGTTTCGAAGGGTATCGGCAATATAGCCGGCCAGTATGCCGATGATCTGGTGGGTGCTGCCGATGACCTGATTGTTGATTCAACGGGCAAAGTGATTACCAACGCCGCCAACAACAAGGCCACCAAGGCAATCGTCAGCAAGGTTATCAGCGAAAGCTTCAAGCCCGTTAAAACCGAAATTATCAATAACACCAACACTGTTATCGATACACCTCCGATGCTGCCAGCCAAATCTCAGCCTGGTCTCAGCTGGTAAAGCACCTGATCGTTTCAATCAGCCCATTAACATCACCCCCTGCCGACCTTATGGGCGGCAGGGTGTGGCGCCCGGGGCAACCGACCAATATCACGACCTGACATGCCCATTAACATCGCTCCGTTGGCTGTATATGTTGCCCTGACAATGTATTCCCGTCACCACTATCGTCGCGAGCAACAAATTGCATCTCAGGCACCAGAAAATCAAGACCTTAAGACTCTGACGGCAAATAGCGCCGGCCCAGTAGCAGGCACGGGCACCGGAAACAGCAAACTTCGACAGATCTTCTACAGACTGCTGCTGAATCTTTTGCCAACCGCTCTGTTGATCATGACCCCGGCAGTTGAATATGCCTGCGATGCCAACGCAAAAGCGATTTATAGCGGCAAAATACAAATACTGGCCGCCATTACCGGGGTGATCATTCATCTCATGGCGACCTGGTCAGCCGGTCGCGCCGTATCGGCACTAGCCGCAGCCAAAACCGGCCAACTGGTTACCTGGGGTGAGTTCGCCCGTATACGCCACCCGATGACACTTTCACTGATCGGTCAGGGCCTCGGTGGTGGCTTGCTGCTCGGCATGCAACTGGGCTGGCTTCTGTGGGCCATTGCCTCGATAATGCTGATAGCAGCATGCTGGCACGAAGATGCCGAACTGGCAAGACGGTTTCCTGAAGCTCACGCACATTGGAGTCGCCAGGTCAGCGCCTTCATCAGATTCGTAGTTCCGGCCGGGCAGTCAGTCATCAGCAGCGAAGGAAAATGACAATGGGTCCCCTTTAGTGATATTCTTAAGGATAATGCAGAAAAGTTTTGCAAAACCGACTTTCAGACCAATCTGCCCGTCTGTTTTCAAGCCGGGCCGGCGGGGTTTTGTACTGTTTCTGGTAATTACTTTCGTATTGCTGATGATGGTCATGATCATCGGCTTAAGCACCCACAAGAGCGGCGCCGTTATCCAATTAAACCGTACCATTGAGCAGGAACGCGTGGTTCTGCTTGCCCAGGCTGCGGTTAATGAAATGCTTGCCGTGGTAAAGTCGAACATCAATGACCCTGAACAGGGCTTCGGCCAGATAATTCACACTTTCTGGAAAAGTAACCCTGGCGATGGCACAAGAATCGTCAGCAAAATGGGCTTCTCGGCCGCTGATCTTCCGGTTTCTAACAAATTATTCGATGACTACCTCGGCAAAAAGGGCGAAGTTTCCGGTGAACTCAGCATTGTAGTTACCGACCGGGTAGTGGCCGGTGGTCGTGCATCTTATATTGGCCACCTTGAGCTGATCGGCAAGGCCCGCTACCGCGATAACCCCGCAGAGATCAGAGTTAAAGAGAGACGCGACCTCAAAATTGCCGATCTTTCTGACCCCTTTGTTGATAAATATGCCATGTTTGTTAAAAGTTTCTGCAAAAACCTGAATCATCCTCGCAAACGTATTATCATTCAGGGCATCACCCCTGACACCGAAACGAAATATTCTTTTGTCTACCTCGGCAATCGTTCATACCCGCCATGCCCCGAGTTCCCCAAAGGCTCACAAAGCGACCAGGCCCCGCCAGTCGTTCTCGACCTCGACTTCAAAGAAGATCGCAAGTTGCTCGGCGCTTTTTATCAGCCGGGCAATTTTCAGACGATCAGCAGCCAGCACTCGGCAGCCAGCAATGGCAATCTCTTTTTCGTTATCCCGCCGTTCCCCTTCTCAGGCATCTCCAGCTCATTCTCGCTATCTGGTGATTTTCACAAAACCCCTGAACTGGTGTCGATTTATAAGTCCATCGTCAATTCAAGCGGCCAGTATGCAAGCACCGAAGGCTCCCTTGGCTATCTCATCGCCAAAGACACCCAGAACTCAGGTGGCAACCCGGCAAATTCCGAAATTTTCCGTTCGCTGATGGCAACCCTCATGGCGAACTGGAAATATCAATATGGCTACTCTGATTACACAAGCATCGCAGGCTCAGGCGGCAAATCGTTTACCGATGAGCACCCTTTTTCGGGTATCGCTGACTATTTTCAGCAGGTCAAAAGCACCAATCCTCAACGCATCGTTGGCGGGAAAATGCCGCTGTTGTTTGGTGAGAACCGCGATACTCCAGTCTATGTTGAGGGTCCGGTGCATCTGCGCTTTTTTAAGATTGCCTTCGTCGATCAGATAACGGTTAAATTCAATCTGCACGGCGGCTTTTCGCTGGATGTGCCCTTTCCGCCGGTTCCGATGAACTACGAGAACCCGGCCGGTACTTTTTCAGGCAAAAAACTCTCAACCCCGGTCGATAAGCGCACCGACCAGCTGATGTCCATGCCGATAGAACATTTTTCGATCAACAACTTCTTTTTCGGAGCCGGTGCAACCGTTGCCAAGTCGCCCACTGCCGTTAAAGGTGGTATCGAAGGCTATGAAGTCTTTCCGGCATTTGACCAGTCACTGCGCAGCATCGCCCATTTCTACCAGACCACCGACGAATTCATCAACGACCGCGTAAAAACTATTGACGGCCGCAAAACTCTTGACCTCGACGGTATCTCTCTGATCATGAACAACGGCAACAAACCCCTGAATCTCGCCGGAATCAGCAAATACCGCGGCAAAGGTCGAATCGTGATCTATGAGGGTTCATGCAACATAGGCGATTTATCACCGGTCAACAAAAAAACTGATTTCCTTCGCATTTATCTTATGAGCGGCCGGTTCTATATCAAATCCGACACCGGAACCGCCAGAATTTTTGCATCCCTGGCCGCCACGACCGACTTCGGCGGCAACTCTTCAGTTGATGCCTCTTCTGAAGGGGGGCTCGAATTCGAACAGAAAAATGTCGAAATTTGTGGCAACCTCGTTGTTGATAGCCTCTTTAACTTGCGCAATCTACCTGATGGTGGTCATTTAAAAATAGTTCACGACCCAGACCTTTTCGAACCGGCCTACCCGGTCAGGGTAAGCATCGGAGAAACCAGATCGCTTCTGGCAGTTGACTATCATGCTGAATAACCGATATTTGCGCTCAATGTTCATCAAGGTCATGGCAGGGTCATTTCTGCTGACCCTGATTCTTGCAGCACCTTACCTGTCGCGCCGGGCTCCTGAACTATATAAGTCGTTGACCAGCCCAGCCGAGCCGCAATCTGCAGCACCGGCCGCTACCACACACAATGCCACCCCCGAAGATGAACAACTGGCAGCACTGCTGGCCACCCGAAAAGCATCTGGCAAACAGGTTAAACCATCTTTCGACAGTCTGCCGGTACAATT
>Ga0116170_10000246_pt1 | contig 57582 bp, 47 predicted proteins | sample AD_JPNHW1_MetaG_FD_89797 | JGI IMG/M metagenome (GOLD analysis project Ga0116170, IMG submission 89797) | Active sludge microbial communities of municipal wastewater-treating anaerobic digesters from Japan - AD_JPNHW1_MetaG | ecosystem: Engineered > Bioreactor > Anaerobic > Digestate | place... | reverse complement strand
TGTTCATGGCGAATGGGTAACCTCCTGTCAGTTGTTGTCGCAAACTAACTGTATCACAGGTGCTTCCCGTTCGCTACCTTTTTCCTTCCCTTACTTTGTAACACATCAATTGTAATCCTACAGTTTGATTTTTTAAGCGGCTTCACTGTATTTGCGTTTTATCGCAGATTGTGGTATTATATACCACGCAAAGCGGAAGATATGAGTGAATGAAAGAGTTCTGCACTCAGCATAAAAATTCAGGAGATATTTTATGAGAATGATCGATATTATCGAAAAGAAAAAATACGGCAATCGGCTGACCAAACAGGAACTTGCCTATATTGCAAACGGCGCGGGTGACAGATCAATTCCCGATTATCAGCTCGCCGCCTGGCTGATGGCCGTCTGGTTTAAAGGCATGACCGATCAAGAGACGGCGCAGTTTACACTGGCCATGCGCGATTCGGGCGCGGTCGCCGATCTCTCCGCCATAAAAGGCGTTAAAGTCGATAAGCACAGCACCGGAGGCGTTGGTGACAAAACCACGCTGATTGTCGCGCCGATTGCGGCAAGCTGCGGATTGAAGATTGCCAAGATGTCCGGGCGCGGGCTCGGGCATACCGGCGGCACGATTGATAAACTTGAATCGATCAAGGGGCTTTCCACATCCATTTCTTCTGAAAAATTCGCCGAGATCGTCAACCAAAACGGTATGTGCGTGATCGGTCAATCCAAAGGCCTTGTCCCCGCCGACAAGCATCTGTATGCTTTACGCGATGTCACCGGGACTGTGGACTGCATGCCGCTGATTGCCTCGAGCATCATGAGTAAAAAACTGGCGGGCGGTGCGGACATCATCATCCTCGACGTAAAATACGGCAGCGGCTCTTTTATGTCAACCCGCAAAAAAGCCGAGGAGTTGGCAAAACTGATGGTCGGGATAGGAACCGCCGCAGGGAAAAAAGTCAGTGCGGTAATCACCGATATGGACACACCGCTCGGGCACAATGTGGGCAATCTGTTGGAAGTCGCCGAGGCGGTGGAGATGTTAAAAGGCGGCGGAGACAGCGACCTGCGCGAGGTCTGCCATACATTGGTCAAACAGATGCTGCATCATGCGGGATACTCCGACACAGAAGCCGACAACGCCATTCGAAAATCCATAGAAAGCGGTTCTGCTTTACAGAAGCTGGCCGATACTGTACGGTTACAAGGCGGTGATTCGAGTTGGATTTTAGATACCGATAAGATGCCGAAGGCGAAATATCAGCAGACCGTAACCGCTGAGATAGATGGATATATCCGCAAGACCGATACCAAATTGATTGGCGAAGCCGCGATGCTGCTCGGCGCGGGACGAGCGGTGCTTGAAGATCAAATCGACCCCTGCGCGGGTTTAACCATGCTGAAAAAGACGAATGACAAGGTACAAAGAAGTGAACCGCTTGCGGTGTTATATGCAAGTGACGAAGCTAAATTCGAATCTGCCAAAACCGCATTTTTATCGGCGTTTCAATATGGGGACACATCGCCTAAACCAATTCCGTTGATTTATAAAATTATATCATAAAGACCGTGATATACATCATGTAAAGCTTATATGCTTTACATGATGTTTTGCTTTTCGCAATGTAGGGACGATACGGGCACGGCCCGTTGTAATCGCCCGTTATAAACGCATAAAGGTATCGACGGACTGATATGATCCGCCCCGATTTATAATTTCTGTTTATAACAATCCGATGATTATTTCGGTCATTTGGACGGTGTTCAGGGGGTCGGTATCGGATGTGCCGATGATATCGGCTGTGCGATAACCGGCGGCGAGCACCTGTAAGACCGCATTTTCGATCGCATCTGCCTCTTTTTGCAAACTGAACGAATATCGCAGCATCATGGCGGCAGACAAGATTGTTGCAATCGGATTGGCTTTTCCGGTGCCCGCGATGTCGGGCGCGGAACCGTGAATCGGCTCATATAAGCCGCGTGTGCCGTCGCCTAAAGAAGCCGACGGCAGAAGACCGATGGAACCGGTCAGTACCGAGGCCTCGTCCGAAAGAATGTCGCCGAACATATTCGAGGTGACCACAACGTCAAATTGACCGGGGTTGCGCACCAGCTGCATGGCCGCATTGTCGACGAGCATATCCGAATATTCGATGTCCGGGTGTTCTGCGGCGAGCTTGTGCATGGTCTCGCGCCACATACGGGAGCTCTCCAAGACATTGGCCTTATCCACGCTCGTGACCTTTTTGCTGCGCTTTGCCGCGAGATCAAACGCCACGCGTCCAATCCGTTTAATCTCCTCCACACCGTAACATTCAGTGTCAAAGGCCTCGGGGCCGAATTTGCCCTCTCGTCTGCCGCTTTGACCAAAATACATGCCGCCGGTAAGTTCGCGTACAAAAACGAGGTCGAAGCCCTTTTCCACGATGTCCAGGCGCAGAGGACTTGCGGCTTTGAGAGATTCAAACAATTTGGCCGGGCGGATGTTGGCGTATAAACCCATGGCGGCGCGGATGCCAAGCAGCGCGCGTTCAGGACGCAGATGCCCGGGCAAGGTATCCCACTTTGGACCGCCGACCGCACCGAGCAAAACGCTGTCGGAGGCCAAACAGCCCTTAATGGTTTCTTCGGGCAACGGAATACCAAATCGGTCGATGGCATTGCCGCCTGCGGGCAATTCGATATAATTAAAGTTATGGCCGTATTTCGCACCGACAGAGTCCAGCACTTTGGCGGCGCAATCGACAATTTCGGGGCCGATGCCGTCGCCTTTAACGAGCGCGATATTATAATTCATGTACGACCCCCGATTAAATTCTTCTCAATGGCGTTAATTAAGCCACCGGCTTCAATGATTGATTGGATGAACTTCGGGAACGGCTGCGCAGTATAGGTTTTTCCGGTAGTCAGGTCGGTAATGATTCCGCTGTCAAAATCAATACCGACTTCGTCGCCCTCGGCGATAGCTTTGGCGGCCTCAGGGCACTCGATGATCGGCAGGCCGATGTTGATGGAATTGCGATAGAAAATGCGCGCAAACGATTCGGCGACTACACAAGCAATGCCCGAGGTCTTGATAGCCAGCGGCGCGTGTTCGCGCGAGGAACCGCAGCCGAAATTGCGTCCGCTGACAATGATGTCCCCCGCCCTGACGCGTTTGATAAAAGTCGCGTCGAGATCCTCCATACAATGGGAGGCAAGTTCTTTGGGATCGGAAGAATTTAGATAGCGCGCGGGGATGATGACGTCGGTATCAACATTGTTGCCATATTTGAGGATTTTTCCGTGCGCTTTCATTTTTAACCCTCCAATAATTCGGGAGAAGCCAGTTTGCCCATTACCGCGCTTGCCGCGGCAACCGCCGGACTCGCGAGATAGACCTCGGACTCGGGATGTCCCATGCGTCCGACGAAATTGCGGTTGGTGGTCGAAACGGCGCGCTCACCCTTTGCCAGAATGCCCATATGACCGCCCAAACACGGTCCGCAGGTCGGGGTTGAGACCGCACAGCCCGCGTCGATAAACGTTTTTAAATAGCCCTTCTCCATGGCCTCGAGGTAAATGCGCTGGGTGGCGGGAATCACGATGCAGCGAACGCCCTTCGCAACCTTTTTGCCCTCTAAAATTTCAGAAGCAACGGCAAGGTCTTCCAACTGTCCGTTGGTGCAGGAGCCGATCACAGCCTGATCGATCCTCACATCGCCCACGTCGTCGATTGCTCGGGTGTTCTCCGGCAGATGCGGAAACGCCACGGTCGGGCGCAGTTTGGAGAGATCGATTTCATAAACCGCATCATATTCGGCGTCAGAATCGGCCTTGTAAACGACGGGTTTGCGGCTGCTGTGTGCTTTGATGTAGGAGAGCGTTTTATCGTCGGCTTCGAATACGCCGTTTTTGGCTCCGGCTTCGATGGCCATGTTCGCCATGGTCAGCCGTCCAAAGACCGAGATATGCGAAATGCCGTCGCCGGTGAACTCCATGGATTTATACAATGCGCCGTCCACGCCGATTTTGCCGATGATGTGCAGAATGATATCTTTGCCCGAAACCCATTTTGCGGGCCTGTTTTTTAAGATAAATTTGACTGCCGACGGCACCTTGAACCAAAGCTTTCCGGTCGCCATCGCGCAAGCCATATCGGTCGAACCGATGCCGGTCGAAAACGCGCCGAGCGCCCCGTAGGTGCAGGTATGAGAATCGGCACCGACCACGAGATCACCCGCGACGACGAGGCCTTTTTCCGGCAGAAGCGCGTGTTCCACGCCCATCTGGCCGACATCGAAAAAGTTTTTCACGTTCATATTACTCGCGAATTCGCGCACATATTTGCACTGTTCAGCTGCCTTAATATCTTTATTCGGCGCAAAATGATCCATGACCAGCGCTACTTTATCACAATCAAACACGCAGTTTTTGTTGAGCTTTGAAAATTCGTTGATCGCGACCGGCGCGGTGATGTCGTTGCCGAGCACAAGGTCGACATCGGCTAAAATCAACTGCCCGGCCTCTACCTTATCCATGCCGCAGTGCACGGCCAATATTTTTTGCGAGAGCGTCATTGGCATGATAGTTCTCCCCTAACCATTTATCAGTTTATATTCGAGCGAATCGACCAGTGCAATCCAGCTGGCTTCAATAATATCGGTTGCGACGCCGACCGTCGTCCAGACTTGTTCGCCGTCCGAGGACTCGATTAAAACGCGCACCTTGGCCGCAGTGGCGTCCCGATCGCCGAGTACGCGCACTTTATAGTCGGTCAAATGGACTTTTGCAAGCTGCGGATAAAACACCGAAAGCGCTTTGCGCAGAGCAAGGTCGAGCGCGTTGACCGGGCCGTTTCCGGTAGAAGCGGCGGTCTCGGTCTTGCCGTCCACTCGAATCTGGATCATCGCATATGCTGAAGTCGCACCTTCCGAAACCGGATAGTCGCCCGTAGTCTTATATTGAATCAGCGAAAAATATGGCTGATAACGCCCCAATAGTTTTAAAATCAATAGTTCGAAACTTGCATCGGCGGCCTCGAATTGGTAGCCGTTGCTTTCAAGTTCTTTGAGCTTTTCAACGATCTGCGCGGTCTCGGGTGAGTCCTTTTTGAGCTCGGGCGCGAGTCTCGCGGCTTTTTCGAGTACCGTCGTGCGCCCCGAGACCTCGGAGGTCAAAAACCGCCGCCGGTTGCCGACAAGCGCCGGATCGATGTGTTCAAATGATATCGAGAGCTTGCTGACGCCGTCGATGTGCATGCCGCCCTTGTGCGCAAACGCGCTTTTTCCGATAAACGGCTTATCGCCCGGAATGTTGAGATTGGCGATTTCGGCGATTCGGATGGCGGTTTCGCTGAGTGATTCGATTTTTATATTCGGCATTTCATAGCCGCGTTTTAATTTCAGGTTTGCAATTACGGCGGAGAGATCGGCGTTGCCGCACCGCTCGCCGAAACCGATAAAAGTTCCCTGCACTTGCATTGCCCCCGCTTCGACCGCAAGCAGCGAATTTGCGACCGCACAGCCCGAATCGTTGTGACAATGTATTGCGACGTGCATGTCTGCAAAAGCCCCGCAGACGCGTTTTACGACGTCATAGAGAGCGAGCGGAGCGGTACCGCCGTTGGTGTCACACAGGCACAACAAGTCCGCACCGCCGCGCTTTGCGGCTTTCAACACCTCGAGCGCGTAATCGGGGTTTACGGCGTATCCATCAAAAAAGTGCTCGGCGTCAAAGATGACCTCGCGATTGTTTTGTTTTAAAAAACGAACGGTGCTTTCGACGATGTCAAAGTTTTCATCCAATGTCACACGTAATATTTCGGTTACATGTAGATCCCATGCCTTGCCGAAAACGGTCACCGTCTCGGTATCGGCTTTAAGTAGAGCCGCCACGTTTTCGTCGTCACAGGGGCCCACACCTTTACGGCAAGTGCTGCCGAATGCACAGAGCTTGGCGTTTTTTAGCCGCAAGCCTCGTACCTGCTCGAAAAACGCCGTGTCCTTGGGATTCGAAAACGGATTGCCCGCCTCGATGTAATCAACGCCGAAATCGTCGAGCGCTTTGACGATGTTCAATTTGTCCTGCACCGAAAACGAGATACCCTCGCCCTGTGCGCCGTCGCGCAGCGTTGAATCGAAAATTTCAACGTTTCTCACTTATTTTTCACCCCAAGTCTAAAATTTTGTTAACCCCGTTGACATAGGCGAGCAAACTCGACTCAAGAATATCGGTCGAAAGTCCCCTGCCTGTCACGGTTCTGTCGCCGTATTTTAATTTTACCACAACTTCACCGAGTGCGTCGCGGCCATCGGTTACCGAGTGAATCTCGTAGTTGACCAGTGAATAATCGTCGCGCTTGACGATTTTGTTGATGGCGTTGTAAGCGGCGTCGATCGGGCCGTTTCCAAGTGCGACTTCCTCGATGCTCTGACCATTGTAAAGCAGTCGTACGACGCAGTTTGCAGTGGCATAGTTGCAAGAGTGAACATCGTAGCGTTCGAGCTGATATGCTCCTGCATGCTGTGACAGTCCGTTTGTCACAATCGCTTCGAGGTCGAGATCGGTGATTTCCTTTTTCTTGTCGCAGAGTTCTTTGAATGTCTCGAAATAACCCTCAAGCTCTTCTTTGCTGAACCGATAACCCAGTTCGGAAAGGCGGTCTTCGAGCGCATGCTTGCCCGAGTGTTTGCCGAGTATCATTTTGTTTTTGGGCAAACCGATGGATTCGGGCGTCATGATCTCGTAGGTTGTGCGCTCGGCCATCACACCATGTTGGTGGATACCGGATTCATGCGCAAACGCGTTCGCGCCGACAATCGCCTTATTGATTGGGGCGGTCTGTCCGATGATGTTATAAACCAAACGGCTGGTACGGTAAATTTGGGTTGTATCGATGCGGCATTCGCAGTCCATGGTCTGACCTCTGGTGTGCAGCGCCATGACTACTTCCTCGAGCGCCGTGTTGCCCGCGCGCTCGCCGAGTCCGTTGACCGTGCATTCAATCTGCGACGCACCTGCGCCGACCGCAGCCAGCGAATTGGCAACCGCCATTCCGAGATCGTTGTGGCAGTGGGTCGAAAAGCGCACTTTTTCAATACCCATGGCATTTTCGAACAGATAGCGGATCATCGCGGCCATTTCTTCGGGAGTCGTAAAACCGACTGTGTCGGGAATGTTGACTACCGTTGCACCTGCCGCTGCCACTGCAGAAACTACTTTAGCTAAAAAGGCCGGTTCGCTGCGCATGGCATCCTCCGCCGAAAATTCGACTTCGCCGCAATGCTTTTTGGCGTACTTGACCGTTGCGACGGCTTGTTCGAGTACTTTTTCCGGCTCCATACGCAATTTATATTGCATGTGCACCGGTGAGGTGGAAATAAACGTATGAATCATCGGCGAGACAGCGCCTTTGACCGCGCCCCAAGTCGCATCGATATCCTTTGTCAATGCACGGGAGAGTGAGGCAATTTGACAGTCTTTAACCGTTTCGCTGATGCGTTTTACCGACTCGAAATCGCCGGGTGAGGAGATTGCAAATCCCGCTTCGATGATATCGACTTTCAGTCGCTCTAGCTGGCGGGCCACCTCCAATTTTTCTTCGAGATTCATGCTGCAGCCGGGCGACTGTTCGCCGTCACGCAGCGTGGTGTCGAAAATCATAATTTTTCTCATGACATGGCCCTCCTTTTTATTATATTTCGATTTATATTAATTACAGGTATAGTTTCCGATTCTTTCATTCGATCACCGCGCCTTTGTCCGCTGAAGCCACCATGCGCGCATAACGCTTGAGATAGCCGTTCAGTTCGGCGGATAGTTTGAGCTGCATGTTCTTTTTGCGCGTTTCCAGTTCGACCTCCGAGACTTCAAAAGATAAGGTATGTCGCGGAATGTCGATATTGATTATATCATTTTCTCGTACATAGGCAATAGGCCCGCCCGCTGCGGCTTCCGGAGACACATGCCCGATGGCCGCGCCGCGTGTTGCGCCCGAGAAACGCCCGTCCGTGATCAGCGCGACGGTCTTATCGAGCCCCATACCGACGATGGCGGAGGTTGGCGAGAGCATTTCACGCATGCCGGGACCGCCGGAAGGCCCTTCGTATCGGATGACAACCACATCACCGGGTTTGATTTTCCCACCGTATATCGCCGCGATGGCCTCGTCTTCGCAGTCAAAAACCCGCGCGGGGCCTTTATGACATAACATTTCCGGAGCAACCGCGCTGCGTTTGACCACTCCGCCGTTCGGTGCAAGCGATCCGAACAGAATCGCAAGACCGCCGCTTTGAGAATACGGTTCTTTAATGCTCTTGATAACGGTTCCGTCGGCTCGTTTCCCGGCGAGGTTTTCACCTACCGTTTTGCCGGTTACGGTCGGAAGTGATGTATCGATGAATCCTGCAGAGGCCAGTTCCGCCATGATGGCGTGGACACCGCCCGCCGCATTCAAATCCTGCATATGGTGCGGGCCTGCAGGAGCAAGGCGGCACAGGTTCGGGGTCTTTTCGCTTACGGCGTTGATTTTACGCAGGTCGATTTTCACACCGGCTTCGTGCGCGATGGCGGTCAGGTGCAGCACCGAGTTGGTCGAGCAGCCGAGCGCCATATCGACGGTGAGCGCATTTTGAAACGCTTTTTCGGTCATGATTTGGCGTGCTGTTGTCTGTTTTGCTGCCAGCTCCATGATTTGTTCGCCCGCTGTTTTTGCGAGCCGGATGCGCGCAGCAAAAACCGCCGGAATCGTGCCGTTGCCGGGCAATCCCATTCCGAGCGCTTCGGTGAGGCAGTTCATCGAGTTGGCCGTGAACATGCCCGAACAGGAACCGCAGCCGGGACAGGCGCTTTCTTCGAGGTCATGCAGGTTTTCGTCGTTGGTCAGACCCGCTTTATACGCACCGACCGCTTCAAAGACACTATTTAAATCTTTGCCGTCCAGCGACAACATCGGGCCGCCCGAGACAAAGATCGAGGGCAGATTCAGCCGCGCCGCCGCCATCAGCATGCCGGGGACAATTTTGTCACAGTTCGGGACGAAAACCAGTCCGTCAAAACCGTGCGCCATCGCCATGCACTCGACGCTGTCCGCAATCAGTTCACGCGAAGCAAGCGAATATTTCATACCCGTATGACCCATCGCAAGGCCATCGCAGACGCCGATCACGTTGAACTCCATCGGCGTTCCGCCCGCCGCCAAAACGCCGTCTTTGACCGCACGGGCGATCTGGTTGAGGTGGATATGCCCGGGGATGATCTCGTTGAATGAATTGACGATGCCGATCAGCGGCTTTTTAATTTGATTGTCAGTATAGCCCATTGCCTTGAACAAACTGCGGTGGGGTGCGCGTTCCACGCCGGTTTTAATACAATCACTTCTCATGATAATTTCCTTTCAAAGAAAGGGTAAAATCTGTTTTTTATAATCACTAAATCTATTTTTATTGCTAAAAAATTATTTTTTAGCTTGCCAAGACATCTTTTGGCGGAGTTCTTTGCCGACGCTCTCGACTTGATGCTCGCTCTCCATGCGACGCAGGGCGTTAAAAGACGGTCTTCCGGCTTGATTCTCCAAAATCCAGTTGCGCGCAAAGGTGCCATCTTGAATTTCGGTGAGTACTTTTTTCATCTCTTTCTTTGTCTCATCGGTGATGATGCGCTTTCCGACGCTGTAATCGCCATATTCGGCGGTGTCGCTGATCGAGTAACGCATGAACGAAAGACCGCCTGAGACAACCAGATCGATAATCAGCTTCATCTCGTGTACGCATTCGAAATAGGCGCTCTCGGGTTGGTATCCGGCTGCAACCAAGGTCTCGAAACCCGCTTTCATCAGGGCAGAAACGCCGCCGCACAACACCGCTTGTTCGCCGAACAGATCGGTCTCGGTCTCTTCTTTGAAAGTTGTCTGCAAAATACCGGCTCTTGCGCCGCCGATGCCTTGCGCGTAAGCCAGCGCGGTCTCAAGCGCTTTTCCGCTTACGTCCTGATAAACAGCAACGAGATCGGGCACGCCTTTTCCCTCGACATACTGGCTGCGGACGGTATGGCCGGGGCCTTTAGGCGCGACCATGATGACGTCGACGCCCTTGGGCGGCACGATCTGGCCGTAGTGGATGTTGAAACCGTGAGCAAAAGCTAAGGTCTTGCCCGCCGTCAGGTTGGGTTCGATATCATTTTTATAAAGCGCAGCCTGTTTTTCGTCGTTGACGAGAATCATGATAATGTCGGCAGCTTTGACCGCGTCGGCAGTCAGTTTAACTTCGAGTCCGGCTTCGCGGGCGCGCTGTGCGGAGGGTGCGCCTTCATAAAGGCCGACGACGACTTTGACGCCGCTGTCGCGCAGATTGAGTGCATGGGCGTGCCCTTGGCTGCCGTAGCCGATAACCGCTACGATCTTTCTGTCGAGTGCTTTTAAATTGCAGTCTTTTTCGTAATAGATCGTTGCCATGTTTCATTTCTCCTTTATGTTTTAATTGAATTATTTGCTGATTGTCAGGGTTACCTCGCCGCGTCCGAGTGCTGTGACGCCGGTGCGGCAGAGTTCCAAGACTCCGTACTGACGCATGTATTTGATAAAACCGTCCAGTTTTGTCTGCTCTCCCGTAATCTCAATGCTAATCGATTCTGGCGAGAGATCAATGACTTTTGCGCGATAGACATTGGCTGCTTCGATGATGGCCGCTCTGTTGGTTTCGTCCGATTTGACTTTTAAAAGTACCAACTCTCTGGTGACTGTCTCTTCCGGCTCCATCACCGCGATCTTTTTGACATCGTGCAGTTTTTCGAGCTGTTTGACCATTTGATCCTGAACATAATCGTCGCCCGTGACAGCGATGGTCATGCGGGAGACAGCGGGATCTTCGGTCTCACCGACGGTCAGCGAATCGATGTTAAAACCGCGCCGCGCAAACAAGCCTGCCACTCGCGTCAAAACGCCGAAATGGTTTGACACCAAAACACCGATCACGAACTTTTCCGATTTCATACTCTTATCCCTTTCTTAATTCAAGATGATGTTATCGACCGAACCACCGGGCGGTATCATCGGGAAAACCATCTCGTCCATGTCGATCATGCAGTCCACGACGACCGGACTGTCAAATGAATAAGCTTCTACAAGCACCGAATCCATCTCATCCAAACGGGATATCCGCATTCCCTTTGCGCCGAACGCTTCGGCCAATTTCACAAAATCGGTTTTGCGCTCAAGGGTGGTCTCTGAATAATGACCGTCGTAAAAAAATGTCTGCCACTGCCTGACCATTCCCAAAACACCGTTATTCATAATCACGATGACAATCGGTAGGTTGTGCGTGACTGCGGTGGCGAGTTCGTTGAGGTTCATGTGGAAACTGCCGTCTCCGGTGATTAAAACCGTTTTCTTTTTATTTTTCCCGAAACAAGCTCCGATAGAAGCGCCCATTCCGAAACCCATTGCGCCGAGTCCGCCCGAGGTGACAAAATTGCGGGGTTTGGCGAATTCGTATCGCTGTGCCGTCCACATCTGATGCTGTCCGACATCGGTCACAATCGCCGTATCGTCATCGGCTAAGGCCTGCAGTTTCGAAATCACCGCGTAGGGGTGCAGTCGGTCTACCGGATATTTACATAGTCGCTTTTCATCATCTTTGAACTTTTGTACAAGTTTTCGCCAGTCAGGATGTTCAAATGGAGCCAGCCGCGTGAGTAAAGCGGTTAAAATATCTTTGATATCACCGGTCACGCTGGCGGTGATCCGGATGTTTTTACCGATCTCGGCGGGATCGATATCGAAATGCAGAATTTTTGCCTTCTTCGCAAACTTCTCTTTGTTTCCAGTCGTCCGATCGCTAAACCTGGTGCCGATTGCGATAATCAGGTCCGCTTCGGCGATGGCTTTGGTCGCAGCGTAATTGCCGTGCATGCCGATCATGCCTAAAAAGCGCGGATTGCTGCGGGAGAGTGCCGAGAGTCCCATCATGCTGGAGGCGATCGGCGCGTCGATGCGTCCGGCAAATTCCGTCAGCTCTTTTGACGCGCCCGAGATCACCACGCCGCCGCCCATGTAGATGCAGGGGCGCTTCGCGGTCTCAATCAATACCGCCGCTTGCATCAATTCTTTTTCATAAGGCAATTTATTGGGCAAGACCGAAACCGGACTTTGAGGTTCAAAATCGTATTTGGCGAGTTGGATGTCCTTCGGAACGTCCACAAGCACCGGTCCCGGACGGCCCGACTTAGCGATGACAAACGCTTCGCGAATGTTGTCGGCAAGGTCTTCGATGTGCTCTACGAGGAAGTTGTGCTTGGTGATGGGCATGGTCATTCCGGCGATATCCACATCCTGAAAGCTGTCCTGCCCGATCATCGCAAGCGCCACTTTGCCGGTGATCGCTACGATCGGCGACGAATCCAGATAGGCGTTTGCAATACCGGTCACGAGATTGGTCGCCCCGGGGCCCGAAGTCGCAAGCACAACTCCGACTTTGCCTGTTACGCGCGCATAACCGTCCGCCGCGTGTGCAGCTCCCTGTTCGTGACTTGTGAGCACATGACGAATACGATCGCCGCAGTGATAAAGCTCCTCATAGAGATTGACAACCGTACCGCCCGGATAACCGAATATGGTATCGACGCCTTGCTCAATCAAGGTTTCAATAACGATTCTTGCGCCTTTCATCTCCATTATCTTCATTCACTCCTTCTGCTTTATTGAAAAAGGCCTCCGATGTTGATTCACCGGAAGCCCTGTTTTACACATGTGGTTATCTAATGTGTGCTACAGTATCCTCTTTTCGGTGAACCCGCGATGTCATAGTAATCAGCCCTAGTACAATGACTACGGCGATAATAACGGTAATAATGACGGCGGTGTTCACAAGGACTGTAGACATGACGTTTTCTCCGTTTCTTGATAAAATATAAGACCCGCGGTGAATCTCACTGCGGGCCTTTTAGCACTACTTGTTGGCCAGTTACCTGTTTGCAGTCAAATTCTCATATGCAATTTCAATCGGTCTAATTACTACTAGACCAATAATGCCTACAAGAACTACGATTGTTGAAAACAAAACTGTCATTTGAAAACCTCACAAAATCGTTCGGGTTTTTTCTATTATATTCACTCGAAATACCTTTGTCAACGATTTTTCAAAAATTTATACAATTTTTAAAAGATATTTATTCGTTATCAATGCTGATGAAGATATCCATATATTCAACTGCGTCTTTTTGATACACTTTTTCGAAACAGGAGAGGATCCTTTCATCTTTGTTTTGCTTGATTCCGTTCACTTTTAAGTACGAATGAATGGTTTTATATGCGTTTGGAATCAAAACAAACGGGTCACGAAACGGCTTTGTGATAGTAATCACGGCGTATTCTGCCTTGTCCTGCGCGACGATCTCGACATCTTTGCACTTTGAAACAAAGTCGTCGGGCAGGATACATGCCGCTGCATATCCATGCATATGGAATACATTGATCTGCTGTTGGGACACAAAGGGGAAATCCCACCCGATGATCTGCGAATCCATGATGCCATTGTCTTTTGCCCATTTTCGGATATGGTCGATTGCATCATTTTCCGGGGCGTGGCTGATGACCGCATATCGAGCCATCCGAAAAGCGTTTACAGTCTCAATGCCAACGGGAGAATAGGCCTCGTTTCCGCTATTGATATCCTCACGGAGCAGTTGATCGGTGCTGCACGAAAAGAATTCACCGAGCCGAATCAATTTTTCGATTTCGGGATAAACGGCATCTGATTCCCATTTTGCTACTGTCTGGCGCGATACGCCCATGATTTCTGCCAAATCTTCCTGTGTCATGGCGTTGCGCATTTTTCTGAGGTATTGTAAGTTTGTCCCTAAACTCATTGTTTTCGTCTCCTTTGATAAACGGGAACTTCCCGTTCAGTTGATATGTTCATCATACCTCGAAAGGAGCGCTTTCTCCACCAACCGGGTGTTTCTGTTTTTTCAAGTTTGTCAACTTAAGGTTGCACAGACGGAACTGTTAGGCACTGTGTTTTTTTTCTTTATAATATTTATACATTTCCTCAGTCGCCAGTGCGATCTTGGTAACGCTGAAGTGCTCGCTCTGCGGATAACAATACCAAGTGTCGTGTAATGTATTAAGGTCTACGCAATCTCCGAATTTGCCCAAGTACTCGTATTCGATGTGGCAGGAATACAGTGATTGCGGGCTTTTTTCCATGGAATACGGCTTGCCGTTATATTCACCTTTTATCGTAAAACCGTTCATATCATGTACGAAGTCGGCAAGACCGATCTCAATGTAACCCTCGGCATTGGGCAGCGACCGGACGATGGCTTTATCGCAAAAATAATACCTGCCCTCTTCAATTTCGGCTCGAACTTGCGTCCGCTCCCATTCGTACCAATCCGGGATATGCGCAAATTCGGTCTCGCCGCTTTTTGCTTTCAACTCGCCGAGTTCGGTCATTTCCCAGACCTTACCGCAATGTTTGCAAAACAATTCGCTGCCCTTGGAATCCATGCGATATTCCGCTTTGCAGTGGGGGCATTGATAGAGCACTTTATGTAATCCTTCTGCACGGTCTTGCTTTGTAATTCGGATACCGTTTTTTTTCTGCCATGCAAAATCGTCATATAAGAACGCTTTTTCGATTTTACCGTTGATCTCATCGGCTGAGAGATCAGCCAGTTCATCTTTTGAGATCAGACGTGTCATATCGGCAACGGTTTGAACGCCTCGGCTCCCGAGATGCCAAAACGGCGAATCGATGTGATGCCCGTGAGTGATAAAAGTCACAACATCGACGCCCAGCAGCTTGACCAGTTTTCCGAGCGAACTTGGCAAAATCGCATTAGTCCCGCACAGAGAATAACGCGCTTCAGGATAGATCACGGCGATGTTTTTATTTTTAATCACCTGAATCAAGTTGCGCACAAGCGACACATCATTGGTGAATTTACGTTTTCCGATACAGCCGACAGCCCGAAGCAGCCACTCCCGTTTCAAAAATCCGTCGATGGCGACCACATTGTTGGTTCTGTGGGGAAAAACAGCAACCGAGGCGATTTTAAAATCCAAAAAGGCGTTGTGGTTGCAGAGCAGCAGATACGGCGGTTTAAGTCCCTCCATACCTTTTTTTATAATTTTTGACTTGTGTTTCCAATAATCAGGGAAGCTGAGCAGCCAAATCAACGGCATCAATACCGGCATTTGCTTTCTGGGCGCTCTGTTCAAGTCAAATCGTTTGATCGATTCAAGGTCCGGCATTTTCTACTCGCTTTCCCGGAAGTAGTCAAGAATTTCCGGTAATATTTTATTGATCATTCAATCAGTATAATATAAGCTGAGCTTGATTTCTTAAAGCTACCCGCAGATTACATATACAGGAAATCGCTTGCGGAATTTTGTCCGATTTTCATCAGACGCATATCTCCGCTGCGCGTATCGGTATAGAGCATATAATCGCCGATAACATTGATTCCGCTCGCTCGGTCGTAATTTACCAATACCTTGTTTTCTCCGTTGCAATCAATTCGAATGATGTTGTAGCCGATATCGACACTCACAAAATAGAGCATACCGCCTGCAATCAATAGATTCTCGCAGATGCCGCCGTATATTACGCATGCATCTGTGCCGTCTGTACGGGCTTTATAAACATACGAGGAATCTTTGACATTGAGATAATAAATCCATCCGTTATCAACAATGATCGAATAGGCGAAAATGCCTTCGATAGGGGCACCGGTACCGCCATTCAGCGTGTATACCTGATTCTCTTGCCCGACGATATAGGTCACTCCGCCATCAAACCAGACATCCGTGCATTTTGCATTATAAATTACAGTTTTTCCGGTTCCGTCAGGAGCAATTGTATAGAGCTCCGTATCAGTCATGCAATATAATTTGCCCTCATAAACGAGCAGTTTATTGACCGTTTCCTGCGTCAGCTGCTTAATATCGCTGCCATCGGTTTTCATGGAATAAACGAAAAGGTCATTATGGTTAATATAAAAGATACGTCCGTTGTAAAGATTCAGATAATCAGTTTTGAATTCGGTGAGTTGGCTGTGTTTTTTTGCGGTAAAGTCATATTTCCAGAGACGGTATTCCGCAACGTCCGTCGTATAGTAATCCAGTCTCGAATAATAGATGGTGTTTCCGTCTGTGACCGCGTTTCCGTCAACACCGAGATTGCTCGGGTACATCCCGTACGGCGAGGCGTCAAATTCGTTCAAAGTGCTCTTAACCATCTCGGGTGCCGACGATGCGGCGGATGAGGTTCCCGACGGAGTGCCGCAGGCGGCGGCAGTCACCGTAAACAATATCGCAAACATAACGGAAAGTATTTTTTTCATAACGCGTATGCTCCTTAATCTTTGCATCTTTCTACAGATGGAAAATCAATATTATATTGATTATATCAAAATCGTGTAAGATTGTAAAGTGAGATTTTGGTGAGAAGTCATCTCTGCTTCTTCTATAGATTTCGGTTGCGGATTTTTCAAAGTTATGTTAAAATAACCCCGTTGCGGGTATGGCGGAATTGGCAGACGCGCCGGATTTAGGTTCCGGTGGGAGACCGTGCAGGTTCAACCCCTGTTACCCGCACCATAAAAGAAACGACAAAATCTTTGATAAAGCTGTCGTTTCTTTTCTGTTTATATAGGTGTTTTAATTTTCCATAAATTGTTATATTATATGAATTATGGATATTTAGATCAATTCTTCCTCTGTTTTATGAATGACCTCAATGCGGGAAAGAAGCTTTTCGCGGCGCTGACGCTGTTCCTCGACGACCGCTTGCGGTGCTCTGTCAACAAACGCGCTGTTTCCGAGTTTCGCTTCAATCTGCCCGAGTTCCTTTTGGGCGGTCTCAAGTTCCTTTTTCAAGCGCGCTTTTTCGGCTTCAATGTCAACCAGTTCAGCGATTGCAATCGTCATCTTGGCGTCATCGGTGACAATCGAAATGCCATCGGTTTTACCCTCGACCACGTCGCTGCAGCTCGCAAGGCGCACAAAAAACCGCTTGCAGCTGAGATATTTGCCGATGTGCTCACTGCTGATGTGCACAACTGCCTTGCGGGACGGTGCGACATTCATCTCGGTTCTGCGGTTGCGGAGAGCTTTGACGGCAGCCATAATCATCTCGACCATGTCGGCTTCCGCGCTGAAATCGAGGGACCCATCATATCTCGGATAAGACGCAAGCATGATAGTATCGCTATTGTGCGGAAGCGCCTGCCAAATCTCCTCGGTGATGAACGGCAAAAACGGGTGCAGCAGTTTGAGGGTGTTGCCCATCACATAGCATAACACCTGCGAGGCTTCTTCAGCGGGTTCTCCGCCGGCATACAAACGGTCTTTTGAGAGTTCGATAAACCAGTCGCAAAACTCGTCCCAGATGAAGTCATAAAGTTTTCCGAGCGCCATTCCGATCTCGTAACGGTCGAGTAGCTCGTTGACTTCTTGGACGGTTCGGGTGTAACGGGTCAGAATCCATTTATCTTCGGGGGCAAGGGTCTTAGGCAGCGAATCCGGTGTGATCTCGGTTTTCAGGTTCATTAAAATAAAGCGCGCCGCGTTCCAGAGCTTATTGCAAAAGTTGCGGCTGGCTTCGATTTTTTCATCGGAGAAGCGCATATCGTTTCCGGGAGCGATGCCGGTGGCCAGAGCGAACCGCAGTGCGTCTGCGCCGTATTTATCGATGATCTCGAGCGGGTCAATGCCGTTGCCGAGAGATTTGGACATCTTGCGCCCCTGCGCATCGCGCACTAGGCCGTGGATCAGTACTGTATCGAACGGCTTTTCGCCCATGTATTCAAGCCCCGAGAAGATCATGCGCGAGACCCAGAAGGTGATAATGTCATAGCCGGTCACGAGTGTGTTGGTCGGGTAGAAGAAATCCAAGTCCTTGGTCTTTTCCGGCCAGCCAAGGGTCGAAAACGGCCAGAGCGCGGAGGAAAACCATGTGTCGAGAGTGTCGGGGTCCTGACGCATCGGCTTGCCGCATTTCGGGCAGACGGGGTTTTCATCCTTGGTGACCACCGTCTCACCGCATTCGTCGCAGTAAAATGCCGGAATACGGTGACCCCACCAGAGCTGACGGGAGATGCACCAGTCGCGGATGTTCTCCATCCAGTGGAAATAGGTCTTGTCAAAGCGCTCGGGGACAAACTTGATATCGCCGCTTTTCACGGCTTCGATGGCGGGTTTGGCCAGCGGTTCCATCTTGACAAACCACTGTAAGGACGCGCGCGGCTCGACGGTGGTGGAGCAGCGATAGCAGGTGCCGACGTTATGTTCATGATCTTCGACACGAATCAGGAACCCCTGCTCTTCCAGGTCTTTCACAATGGCTTTACGAGCCTCGTAGCGGTCCATTCCGGCGTATTTCGGATAGTCGGCTGTGATCTTGGCGTCCGGCGTCATCACGTTGATTAACGGCAGGTTATGGCGTCTGCCGACCTCGAAGTCGTTGGGGTCGTGCGCGGGTGATTTTAACCGCGCCGGTTCCGAATTCCGGATCGACATATTCGTCGGCGACGATCGGGATTTCGCGTCCGACTAACGGCAGAATCACAGTCTTTCCAACCAGTTTTTTATAGCGTTTGTCTTTAGGGTGAACGGCGACCGCGGTATCACCAAGCATCGTTTCGGGACGGGTTGTGGCGAGCTCGATAAAGCCGCTGCTATCCGAGAGGGGATAGCGCAGATGCCAAAAATGGCCTTTTTGATCCTCATATTCAACTTCGGCGTCGGAGATCGAGGTCAGGCAGTGCGGGCACCAGTTGATGATGCGCTCGCCGCGATAAATCAAACCCTTATTATACAGGCGGACAAAGACCTCTTTTACGGCTTTGGAACAACCCTCGTCCATGGTGAAGCGGGTTCTCTGCCAGTCGCAGGAGGAGCCCATCTTTTTGAGTTGTTCGATGATGCGGTCGCCGTATTGTTTTTTCCACGCCCAAGCGCGCTCCAAAAACTTATCACGTCCGATGCTCTCTTTGGTCAATCTTTCTTTGCGCATCGCCTCGACGATCTTGGCCTCGGTGGCGATGGAGGCATGGTCGGTTCCCGGCAGCCAAAGCGTACAGAAACCGCTCATGCGTTTATAGCGGATGAGGATGTCCTGCAGGGTATTGTCAAGTGCATGTCCCATATGCAGCTGCCCGGTGATGTTGGGCGGCGGAATCACAATGGTATAGGGCTGTTTTTCGGAATCGGGCTCGGCGTGAAAATACCCTTTTTCTTCCCAAGTATGATACAATCTGTCTTCAAACTGAAGCGGATCGTAGTTTTTTTCAAGTTCTTTAGCCATGAACATCCTCCCGATATACTTATATTCTATCTTCTCATATAAAAATCCGGCGCTTTTGCACCGGAATCATGATCATTTCGTCCTCGTCGGTGCAAGCATAACAAGCGATTGCACCCGCGATAAACGCAGCTACAACCGCATTTGTACCCCGACGGAAATACTCACCGATAATTGGAGCTGCGAAAAGGACATTTAACTCTCCCTTTCAAGACCGAATATGCGGTCATAATATCATAAACAGTGTAAAATGTCAACAAAAAGGGACGGCTTTGAAATTCAAAGCCGTCCCTTTGTATCCATGAGAATGAAATTATGCAGCGTAGAAGATGACGATGACGCTTCTCTGCGGGACACCATCGATGACGGTCTGCAGTGCGGTGATGCCGATCTTGGCAAAGTCGAATTCAGCTTTAGTGGCGAACTGTGTGCTGGCGAGCATGACCGCTTTGAGGGCTTCGAGTGTATTACCTGAGGACGGCATCTCGTTGACCCAGACACTGTAGTTCAGACCGGTCAGACGGCCTTCGGTGCTGTCAACAGAATTGACGATTGCGGTAACTCCGGAGCCATCGGGCAATGTACGATAATCGGTGCCCTTGATGAAATCATCCGATGCGTCGAGCAGCGCTTTCGCGTAAGTCTCGGCGGCTTTGGTCAGGCGGTCGCTGGTGACCAGTGCGTCTTTGCCGAGTTCGGTGCGCTTCGCGTTGAAGTCAGCCAAAACAGCAGCAGCGATATCGGTATATTCGACAGCGGTCGTGGTGGGCTCGGACGTCTCGGACGGAGTCGAGACTTCCGATACGGCAGATGTCTCGGATACAACCGACGCGACGGACGAAACTTTGGATGTTACTTCGGACACCGTCGAATCGATCGGCTGAGTGACGGAAGCTGTCTCAGACAGAACGGACGATGTCTCATCGCTCGGTTTGGAAGACACTGCGCAGGCGCTCATACCGATAACAAAGACAAGCGCAAGCAAAATGACAAGGACTTTTTTCATGATTTTTCCCTCTTTCAAAAATGCTCTGTTTTTTATGCAACAACGCGGAGTCAGAGCTTTTCCACGCGTTACAATAATTTTACCAAATTATCCCTCAAATGTCAAGTAAAAAACAGAAGAAAAGATAAACGAAAATGTTTGTAATTCGGCACGCAACGATTGAGCACTTTTCAGATGGATTCAACCATTTGCTCGAAATATTATCATACAATCAACAAATTGCTGAGTTCAAAAGCCGCTTGTTAAATCAGCAGTTCGAAAATAACCACGAAAAAAATCGAAAAATATATTGACATTCTTTTGGGAAAACGCTATATTAAAACTTGCACGGTCCGCGGATGCTTTGTGACAAAAAAGCGAGGCAACGCCGGGCTGATTTTTTAACGATTTGGGGGATGATAGATGCCAAAAGAACTTATCCGCCTATCGGATATCAGTATGGTTTTCGATGGCGAAGAGGTTTTGAAATCCATCAATCTCTCCATTAACAGCAAGGAATTTATAACTTTTTTAGGCCCGAGCGGCTGCGGAAAAACCACTACGCTGAGAATTATCGGCGGTTTTTTGACGCCGCATTCGGGCTTGGTTTATTTTGATGAAAAAGACATCACCGATCTTCCTCCATATAAGCGCCATGTGAACACGGTTTTTCAAAAATACGCCCTGTTCCCTCATTTGGATGTATTTGAAAATATCGCTTTTGGTCTTCGGCTTCAAAAGCTGCCCGAGAAAGAAATCCGAGAACGGGTGTTTTCGATGCTCGATCTCGTGAATCTGCATGGATTTGAACGCCGCAACAGCAGTGCGCTCTCCGGCGGCCAGCAGCAGCGCGTCGCAATCGCCCGCGCACTCGTCTGCCGCCCCCGCGTGCTGCTGCTCGACGAACCACTCGGTGCACTCGATATGCGCCTGCGCAAAGACATGCAGGCGGAACTCAAGCGCATTCAACAGCAGCTCGGCATCACGTTTGTCTATGTCACGCATGACCAGGAAGAAGCGCTCACGATGAGCGACCGCGTAGTAGTCATGGACAATGGGAAGATTCTGCAGATCGGAACGCCCGAAGATATTTACAACGAACCGATCAACGCATTTGTCGCCGACTTTATCGGCGAATCAAATATCATCGACGGCGTCATGCTCGAGGATCGTCTGGTCGAGTTCTGCGGGCGCAAATTCGATTGTCTGGATTCGGGATTTGAACCAAATACTCCGGTCGACGTCGTCATTCGTCCCGAAGACATCGACATCATCCCATTTGAAAAAGGACATATCAAAGGCACCATCACATCAGTCACCTTTAAAGGTGTGCATTATGAATTTATCGTCGACGTCAGCGGCTATAAATGGCTGATCCAGTCGACCGATTATCTCGAAATGGGCACCGAAGTCGCTTTCGTCATCGAACCCGACGCCATACATATCATGCATAAGAGCGACTACTCCGGCAGGTTCGGCGATTATTCGTCCTTCAGCGAACAGTATGACGAAGAGAGCGAAGCAAACGATAGTACGGAGGAAGAGAATGAAGAGGGCTAAGCTGCTTGCGGCGCCCTATATTCTCTGGATGGCGCTGTTCACGATCATACCTCTCGCCGTGGTCTTTTATTTCGCCTTCACAGACAACGCAACCGGCCAATTCACCTTTTCCAACATCACCGGATTAAAGCAATATCTGCCCACGTTTGCCGATTCTCTTTGGCTTGCAATCATTTCTGCCGCATGCTGTTTGGTGATCGGTTATCCAATGGCCTACGCGATTGCGCATGCATCTCCGGCTGCTCAGCGCATCATGACACTGCTTCTGCTGCTGCCGATGTGCACGAGCTTTTTGCTTCGCACCCTTGCGCTCGTCGCAATGCTTGAAGACACCGGTGTCATCAATCAGTTACTCGGAATATTCGGGATCGGTCCGGTGACGATGCTGCGCACCCCGACGGCAGTCGTTTTCGGCATGGTATATAATTATCTTCCCTATATGATTTTACCGCTTTACAGCGTTTTGGTCAAAATCAACCCCGCGCTCGTCGAGGCCGCTCAAGACCTCGGCTGCAACGGGTTTCAAGTTCTCTCGAAGGTTTATCTGCCGCTCTCGATTCCCGGCATCATCTCCGGCGTCACAATGGTTTTTGTTCCGGCGGTAAGCACCTTTTATATCTCGAAAAAGCTCGGCGGAACCGGCACTGCCATGATCGGTGATGTGATCGAGAGCCAGTTCAAAGCATCGTATAACTTCAACGTGGGTGCGGCAATGTCTCTCTGCCTGATGGTCATCGTCTTTATCTGCATGGGCATCATGAATAAATTCACAGACAATGATGAGGTAACGCTCGTATGAAACGATTCAGCAGGATTTTTACCGTCATTGTCTTTATCGTGCTCTATGCCCCAATCGTACTATTGGTAGTGGCATCGTTCAATTCCGGGAAAGATATGACCGTTTTCAAGAATTTCACCTTTTATAATTATCTGGAGTTTTTCAAAGATGACACCTTACTTCGACTGCTGCTCAATTCTCTAATCATCGCAATCTTATCTTCGTTCATCGCCACAGTGCTCGGAACCGCTGCATCCATCGGCATTGAGAAAATGGGAAAACGCACGAAATCGCTGATCATGACCGCGACTAACATCCCGATGACCAACCCGGAGATCGTGACCGGCATTTCGTTAGCGTTGTTATTCGCCTTTGCGGGACGTATGATCGCCAACAATAATATTCTGGGCTTCGGCACGCTGCTGATTGCGCACATCACTTTTAACCTGCCTTATGTCATCCTTTCGGTGATTCCGAAACTGCGGCAATTGAACCCCAATCTCAACGAGGCGGCGCTCGACCTCGGCTGCACTCCGGTGCAATCATTCTTCAAAGTCATACTGCCCGAAATTTTACCTGGTATTATCACCGGCGGTCTTATGGCGTTTACGATGAGCCTTGACGATTTCGTCATTTCCTATTTTGTCTACGGCCCGTCCTACACTACGCTTCCGATTGAGATCTACAGCTACACCAAAAAGCCCCTTCCCCCGAAAATTTATGCCTTGTTTACTATCATCTTCCTTGCAATTGTTTTGGTTATGGCAGGTATGACGATCATGCAGAGTTATGACGATAAAAAAAAGCAGCGGCTTGATACGCCGGTTGCACAAAATATGCAATAAAATATTTCAGGAGGTTTGAGAGATGAAAAAGGTCTTCGCGCTCGTGTTTTCTCTGTTCTTACTGGCAGGCATGGTTTTGCCCGTTTTTGCGACGGACGCCGCAGTTCCGCTGACAGGCGAGGAAATCAACGTTTACAACTGGGGTCAGTACATCTCCGACGGCACAGACGGCGGTCTTGATGTCAACGCAGAATTCACCCGCCGCACCGGCATCAAAGTCAACTATTCGACTTATGATTCCAATGAGGCACTCTACGCCAAACTCAAAACAGGCGGCGCGAGTTATGACGTCATCATTCCTTCCGACTATATGGTCGGAAAACTAATTGAAGAAGGGCTTGTGCAAAAGCTTGATTTTTCCAACATCCCGAACTATTCTAATATCGATGTTGAATTTAAAAACCGCATATTTGATCCCGCCAATGAATACAGTGTGCCTTATACCTGGGGCTGCGTGGGTTTGATCTATAACAGCAAGTACGTCACCGAAGAAGTTACAAGCTGGGATTTACTATGGAACAGCCAATACAGCGGTAAAATCCTGATGTTTGACAACAGCCGCGACGCGTTCGCCATTGCCCAGATGCTGCTCGGTATCGACGTTAACACGACCTCCTCAAGTGAGCTTGATAAGGCTGCCGCAAAGCTGTCTGAGCAAAAGAAACTGGTGCAAAGTTATGTCATGGATCAGGTATTTTCTCAAATGGAGACCGAAGAGGCCTGGATCGCCCCTTATTATGCCGGCGACTTTTTAACCATGCAGGCCGAAAACCCGGACCTTGCGTTCTGCTTCCCCAAAGAGGGTTTTAACGTCTTCGTCGACTCCATCTGCATCCCCACCGGTGCTCTAAACAAAACGGCCGCCGAGAAATATATCAATTTTTTGTGTGACCCCGAGATTTCCGGACAAAATACGGAATACCTCGGTTATTCCACACCTATCAGCGCTGCGAAGGCTTTCATGGACACGGAAGTGGCTGAAAATCCTATTGCCTATCCCTCTCAGGAAGTTTTAAAGCGCGGTGTCGAATTTAAAACTCTTCCCACCGAAACCACCAAATATACAAACGAACTGTTTGACACGGTAAAGACCTCGAGCTCAGGCTGGAGCTGGTATGTTTTAATTGCGCTTGCCGTCTTTGTGGCCGCATTGATCGTCTTCCTGGTCGTCAGAAAGAAAAAACGTACGGATTATTAAGCGAGTTTCAAAGGCGCACATACGGCAAATTCCGTATGTGCGCCTTTTGTTTGCTTTCATCGATTGCGGTTCTTTACTTGACAAAACATAAATATTTGGTTAATATATTTTAAGTGATTTGCGGCTTAGCACCAGTCACGAATTTTTCGGAAAGGCATTAACATGAATTTTTGGCAGGGAAAAATCTGTCCCGTCTGCAAAAAAGAATTTACCGAAAAAGACGATATCGTCTATTGTCCGGAATGCGGAACGGCTCATCATCGAGGCTGCTGGAAAGAAACGAATGCCTGCTTTTTTGCGTCTGAACACCGAAACGGTAATTTTGATACGGTTAACGAGCTTGCAACGCTTTCTCAGCCACCGAGCGTTCAACCCATCCGCAGCAGCTCCGACGAAAACGGACAATTAGTCTGTGAATTCTGTGGTTATCGCAATAACCCATTGTTTCGTGTCTGTATCAATTGCGGTCATGAGTTAACGGCTCCGAATCCTGAATATAAAACTGTGCCGAATTATCCGCCTCCTCCCGGTTCTCATGCCTATAACGATTTTGATACCGTTTACAATGATGACGGGAAATTGGTTGATGATATCAGCCGGGCTGATTTGGCACGTTTTTACGGCAGTAATTCCGAAGACGTTATGGAGCGTTTCAAGAAAATCAGCCGGGGTAAAAATGCTTTTTCCGTCTATGCTTTTTTTGCATCTTTCTTCTGGTTGTTTTATCATAAAGTGATTGGCGCCGGAACTGCACTTACATTAGCAGTCATATCTCCAATTATAGCCTTTTATGGTATTTTCTTTGTAAAAAGTTCAGATGCTTTGCTGACGGCTGCCAATACAATTACCGATTATAATGCCTATTTAGCCGAAGAATTACGCATTCTGAACGATTTTATGACGGCTAACATGTCTACTTTAAACATCTGCATTATGCTCACGGCGGTTTTATATGTTCTGTCGATGGTCTTTTGCGGATTTTTCGGTATGAAGCTCTATTACAACAAAGCCATAAAAACCATCAGGATGATCCGGCAGCGTTCCTATGACCGTTATCAGCGCGAATATCTGTTCTCCGCGAAAGGCGGCGTCAACGCTTTTGCGGTTTTATTTCCGGTTATACTCTATTTCTTTGCTTCATCCGCAGTAGCCTATATCTGCTTGATTTTCAGTTAAAGGAGCGATATTTTTGAAAGTTAAAAAAGCCGTCATTCCGGCCGCAGGTCTCGGGACCCGTGTTTTGCCGGCGACTAAAGCGATTCCGAAAGAGATGCTGACCATCGTCGATAAGCCCTCTATCCAATATATCGTCGAAGAAGCGGTTGCAGCCGGCATTACCGATATCTTGATTATTACCAACCGTGGGAAAGCAGCGATGGAAGATCATTTTGACCGCTCTCCGGAACTCGAGGAACGGCTTCTGGCAGGTAAAAAGACCGAATTATACAATTCTGTGCTGGATACGGCCAAGATGGCGAATATCTTCTTTGTGCGCCAAAAAGAAACCAAAGGGCTTGGGCATGCGATCAGTTGTGCGCGTGGATTTGTCGGCGATGAGCCGTTTGCGGTACTCTACGGAGACGATGTCGTTATCGGCGATACTCCTGCCATCGGCGAACTATGTGCTGCATACGAGAAATACGGCAAAGGCGTCGCGGGCATTAAGCAAGTCAGCCGCGAAGCGATCAAAAAATATTGCTCCCTTGAAGTTTCCCCGCTCGGTGAAAAAACTTTTGCAGTCTCAGACATGGTCGAAAAACCGACCGACGATCGGATTATGTCCCTTTATTCGATTTTAGGCAGATGCGTACTAACGCCGGCAATCTTTGATGTCCTCGATAATACCCCTCCGGGAGCGGGCGGCGAAATTCAACTCACAGACGCCATGCGGGTACTGGCCAAACGCGACGGCATGATCGGAGTAGATTTTTCGGGCAAACGATACGATATCGGAAACAAACTCGGATATCTCGAAGCAATCATTGAAATCGGCGTTAAACATCCCGAACTTGGCACGGATTTTATTAACTATTTAAAAACATTCGTAAAAAGTTTATAATAAAATTTCGGCAGTCGGCAAACGACCCGGTCGGACGGCCGCCCTGCAAGGGGAGGAAAGTCCGGGCTTCATAGGGCAGAATAACGGCTAACGGCCGCCAGGGGTGACCCTCGGACAAGTGCAACAGAGATATACCGCCTGTTCCGGCAACGGTTCGGGTAAGGGTGGAAAGGCGAGGTAAGAGCTCACCGGCGCGGCGGGAGACTGTCGCTCCCTGTAAACTCTATTCGAAGCAACATCGACTGGGTGACGCGCCGGCCCGGCGCATTCCCGACTGATGGCACGAGGCGGACAGCAATGTCTGTCCCAGATAGATGGTCGTCACGGTGAAAACCGTACAGAACCCGGCTTACAGACCGGATCGTTTGCCGACTGCCGAAAATATGCTCCCGTAGCTCAGCTGGATAGAGCGGCCGCCTCCTAAGCGGCAGGCCATGCGTTCAAATCGCACCGGGAGTGCCAAAAAAGCACTCGTATATCTTACGGGTGCTTTTTATCTATTAGTATTTTTTCTTCGCAGAAGGATAATCTCTCCGGAAGGACTCAGGACTGTCCCCTTTTTACGCTTAGATAAGCTGCGCTCTCTGCTAACCTTTCTAACCATAATACGCCCATGAGCGGATCAATTTATAATTCTATTATTTTCTTCGCATGTGATAAGCTTCTGGGTGTGTTATGAATGGTTATAAATTACTATTTGATTTTTTCTTTTTTATCAGAATTAAGCCGTAAACCGCTCCACCGGCGATACCAATGAGAACAATTGCAAAAATCCACCATTTAGTTTTAAATTGATCTGCTGATTGTCCGTTTATTTGAGTTATAGGGATACTTGATGCGCTTTCTGATGATGTTTCGGTTCGCGGAATAATACGACTCTCAACCGCACCGCATTTGATGCAGCTGCGTTCTTCCTGCCCTTCTGCGGTCTCATTCGCTGCAGTTTTTACTGCCCATTCGCTGAATGTATGTCCGAGCGCCGAGATAACCTCCTGCTGTTTATCTCCGCATTCGCAAGTTCGGGTTTTTACGCCGTTCTCGGTGCAGGTCGGCTCTGTTTTTATTTTCCACTCGCTGTACGCGTGAATGTGCTCCCCAGCGAAGGTGATCTCGACCATCTCCATGCCGTCGCCCTTATTGGTGTATTTTTCGCCATTCAATTCATTGGTTATTATACAATAGTAATAGCGTGTCGTTCCGGAATGGGTGTTTCCATCAATGGTGTAAGTATCGGAAATTGCGTCTGAAATGGCTTTGGCGTTACAATAATCGCTTTTTGCACTTTCGTACCACTGATAAGAAATTAATCCCTTTACTGATTCTTTTAAAGAATGTGTTGCGATTAAATTGATTGTTTCACCTGGGTTCACACTTGCCATTTTTAAATTATATTCCAGTTTCGGAATCGGTGAATTGAATGTCGCCGATATAACAGATGGCGCTGAAGAGGCATAAGGTACACTCGATATCTTTGTTTTAGAGGAAGTGAGTGATACAAAACATATGAATAATTCGTTACCAACGTATTTATTTCCACTGTAAGGCTGTTCTTTATCCCAACAACTAACCATTGCAAAGAATTTTTTCGGGTTGACACTTTTAATCGTCAGTGTTCTGCTGTTGCTTCCGAGAAACTCGACTCCGTATTTTAATGCGGTGTCCGTATTGCAAAAATACTTTTGATTGGCGTCATCGCCGATATACCAATAATATGCAGAGCCTTCATACGCTGTAAGTGTCAGTGACCCTCCTTCCGCTATTGAGTAAGATTGAATTTTTCTCGTCTGAGTCCCCGAAAAAGAAATGGAGAATAATACTGCTGCAAGCAGGATTTCCAAAACTGCGATGTACTTCTTCATGCTTATATCCTTCTGTTTTTCTATTTTTCGACGGCTTTTCTGAAAAACTGAACCTTTACCGTCTATGGGCGGAGGTATCAATGAAATGCGTGTACAAACTGTATTTCAGTATATCATACTGCATTTTCCATGTCAACTAATTCCAATAGGAGAATTATCGGAATGATTGACAAAACTGTCTTTATAATGATATATTTGTCATGTAAATTAAAATGGGAGGGGGATCACTTTTGAAAAGAGCGCTCTGCATTTTAGCAGCTGCTTTACTCATCATTTCCCAGCTCCCTTTGTCTCTTTCCGCATCTCCAGCCGATACCGTCGTTGAAAACTTGTCGGCATTTAATGAGCATTTCAGTGTCTCAACCGGAAATATTAATAGCGCTTTCGAAGACGCTTTTGCTGCCAAACCGGAACTGGTTTTTTATTATTACGGGATGTCTTATACTGTTTACGGAAGCCACACAGACTGTGACGTTCAATATGCCAATACCGATATCCCAATAAACAGCATTCATGTAGCAGATTCCTCCGAAGATTTATATAGCTGTATCCGAACAGCCATGATGAAAGCTGAGACCGACGTTTATATTGTTTTTTCCGACGGGAAAAACCTTATACCTGATTTCTCCGGACTGGTTGAACAGGTTCGCGACCGCGATTATATCGCCTATATGGGCTATAAAAGTGTATCTGTGAAAATTTTCTCAAATAACCACTCCGACGCGGCTGCATATAAAATTAATTTTACCTACGGTTATGACAGCGAAACACTGGTTCAGATGAAAAAGGAAACGAAAGACGAAGTGGTTCGGCTTACAACGGAAGTATTTGCACCGGGTATGAGCGAATACATGCTCGTAAAATCAATCCATGATTATCTGATCGACCATGCCAGATATGAAGAAAAAAGCAATCTGCAATTGGTTTATTATGCTTACGGCCCGTTAATTAAAGGGATAGGAGTTTGTGAGGGATATACGGAAGCCGCACGCCTTCTGTTTAACGCTGTCGGAATCGAATCCGTATTTGTCAGCGGAACTGTTGTTGCAAACATCCCGCATGCCTGGAACCTTGTCAAACTCGGCGGAAACTGGTATCAGCTCGACATCACCTGGGACGATCCTGTGAGTTCGGACGGCAAAAATAACAAGACCTACGATTATTTTAATATTACGGATTCGGAAATGGCGGTTGACCATGTCTGGAGCGGTGATTATCCCAAATGCACAGTCAAAGACAGGGGTATCAACGCCACACAGGCTGCTATGCGTCCGCAATCGCAGGCAGAATCGATAATATCCGTAGTTCAAACCAGCTCGCAGGCGCGTTTACCCTCCTCTCAAACCGTCTCTTCAAAGCAGTCCGTTCCGGCGGCTTCGTCAAAATCATCGGTTCGGACTTCGGAGGAAACTTCGATTCCGACACCTTCATCTTCCGTTTTTTCTTCCGCGCCCGTTCTCCCTGTTATTTCAACCGCCGATTCACTGCCCTCTTCTCAACCAACAAATTTTCAACTTTCAAGGTATATCTCCGCAGTTTCTCATGAACTCGGAATTTCCGTACAACTTACCACAATATTAATGATACTCCTGGTTACGGCTGTGGTTTTAATTATCGGTTCTCTGATCTTCCGAAAAAGGACATAAGCGACGCTCATTGAAAATCAGGAGAGTGCACATGAAATCATTTCGAAAAGAACTTTATTTTCATATCGGAACACGTCGGGCATTTGTCAATATCACTCCGCAAGTCGAGGCTGCGCTTGCCGAAAGCTTAATTCATGAGGGGCTGTGCCTTGTCAACGCAATGAACATCACTGCGAGTGTGTTCATCAACGACGACGAGGGCGGCCTGCACCGCGATTTTGAAAAATGGCTTGAAAAGCTCGCGCCGGAAAAACCTTACGGCCAATACGACCACAACAGCTATGAGGACAACGCCGACGCGCACTTGAAACGCACCGTAGTGGGTCGCGAGGTCGTCATTGCGGTTACAAACGGCAAACTCGATTTCGGAACCTGGGAACAGATTTTTTACGGCGAATTCGATGGTAAGCGGGATAAGCATGTTTTGATTAAGATCATCGGGGAGTGACATGATGGGACAATATTCAAAGGCTGAATTGGAGGGAGCACTTCGCGTTGTCTCTTCCACGATCAGAAAGTGTGAAAAAATACAGGAAAAACAGACGCTGGGGCTTTCTCAGCAGACACTGCTGTGCAATCGAATCAAAGCGCTTCATATCGCGTCGGATTTAATTACAAAGGAAATTGCAAAGACGGATTAATTTTGCAGTTAAATTGTTTAAACAAAAAACCGGCGTACCGTTTGGTACGCCGGTTTCTCTTTATCCTGAGATAATCTTATTTCTGAATCGCCAACAGGACAAAGTTCAGAATAAACAGCACTGTCGCGACTGCGAGAACCGGGTGAATCTCCTTGACTTTCCCCTTGAAAATCTTCACAATACAGTAGAAGATGAAGCTGAAAGCAATACCGTAGGAGATACTGTAGCAGATCGCCATGAACACACCCGCGAAGAAGGCAGGAATGGCTTCGGAGAGTTCGTGCCAATCTATTTCTTTGAAGGAGGCCATCATCATGATGCCGACCACGATCAATGCAGCGGAGGTTGCGGCAGCCGGAACAATTCCCGCGAACGGAGCAATCAGGATGCAGGCCAAAAAAAGAACAGCCGTGACAACACTGGTCAGACCGGTGCGTCCGCCGACGCTGATGCCAGCGGCGCTCTCGACGTAAGTTGTCGTGTTGGAGGTACCGAGAATCGCGCCTATAGAGGTAGCGACAGAGTCAGCGCAAAGCGCTCTGTCGATCTTGGACTTAAAGCCCGAACCGCTCTCCATCAATTTCATATCCTCTTCCGAGAAGATACCGCTCCGTCGGCCTGTACCGACAAACGTTCCGATAGTGTCAAACGTATCCGTCAAACTGAATGCGAAGATGGTTGCGAGCACCAAAGGTAATTTGGAGGCGTCTGCGAATAACGATGGAATACCTTCGCTTTTGAAAATAACGCCGAATGTGCTTCCGAGTTCTTTAAAGGAATCCGCAATACCGCCGGCAATACCAACGTTTGCAAAACTGACTACGCCCATCGGTATGCCGATAATCGTGGTGGCGACAATCCCGATTAAGATGGCGCCTTTTACTTTGATAACCAGCAAAACGACGGTAATAACCAAGCCGATTAAGGCGAGCAGAACTGCCGGCGAGGCGAGTTTAACAAGCGCCGGAACCGCGCTGGCGTCGGCGATAACCGTTCCGTCACCCAAAACGGTGTTTTTGCCCGGGTCGGAGGTGAAGTTGATGAGACCGGCATTTTTAATTCCTATGTAGGCAATGAAAATACCGATGCCGCCGCCGATGGCGTTCTGAAGTCCGGAGGGGATCGACTTAATTATGGTCTTCCTGATCTTTGTTACGGTGATAACGATATTGATGATACCGCAGATAAAGACCATTGACAACGCCTGCTGCCAGGTAAAACCGAGGGCGAAAACGACCGTGAATGTGAAAAAGGCGTTCAGCCCCATACCGGGTGCCTGTGCGTACGGCACATTCGCGAAAAGGCCCATGATCAGCGTGCCGATAACGGTCGCGAAAATGGTCGCGAGGAAGATTGCTTTTTGCGGCATTCCCGTCAAGCCAAGAATTGACGGATTGACGAAGATGATGTACGCCATCGTGAAGAAGGTCGTCAAACCGGCGATGATCTCAGTTCCGACGGAAGAGCCGTTTTCCTTGATTTTGAACAAGAAAACTCCTCCTATAAAAAAATATTTGCCTAAACCTTGTCATACAAGGGGAGAGAAGTTTTGTATCACAAGGTTTGTGCTGGTGGAGATAAGCGGGATCGAACCGCTGACCTCTTGAATGCCATTCAAGCGCTCTCCCAGCTGAGCTATACCCCCGCGTGAAACCTTTGTGATGAAAAGAACTAATCCCGATCGGTTGGTTAGGCGCCTCCGACCTATAAATCGGATGAATTGCGCTAAATCGCAAATCAACGATTACGAAAGAATCATATCATATCGCCGTACCCTTTTCAAGCAATCTTTCCGAAAAAGTTATTGCCTGATTTATCTTTGTCTAAAATTACAAAAAAAATACGAAAACTTTGGCTAATTTTATCTTATTCATTGACCTTGTTTACTATATATGGTATACTATAATTTAATAATTGCCGATATACGGTGTTTTTTCTTTGGAGGTGGCGGCTTGAGAGACATTGCGAGAGATCTTGCGGGCGATATCTCGGGCTGTATCCCCTGTGAAGGTACGTCTTTGGATGATAAGGACGGGCTGTATCAGGCCGAGGGTGTTGTCGACCGGGTGGTATTTGCCAATGAAGATAACGGATATCATGTCGTCGAGCTGCTCTGCGGCGGCGATATCCTGACAGTCGTAGGCGAGATGCCGCAGATTTTCCCCGGTGAACGCCTTAAGGTCATCGGCAGGTTTGTGACCCACTCCTCTTATGGCAAACAGCTTGAATCACAATCCTCTGAACGCCGTCTTCCTGATAACCGTGAGGATATTCTGCGCTATTTAATATCCGGTGCGGTAAAGGGCATCGGACCGGTCAGCGCCGAGAGGATTTTTGATCGTTTCGGCGACGACACTTTGTTCATATTGGAAAACGATCCGATGCAGATTGCCGAAGTGCGCGGATTTTCTCATAAAAAAGCCATTGCGATTGCCGAAGAACTTACGAAATTATTCGATCTGCGGCGAATGCTGTTATATTTATCGGGTTACGGCCTGCGCCCTTCCGAATCGGTTAAAACAATCCGGACGCTCGGAGAGCACACAATGCGGCTGGTTGAGGACAACCCCTATATTTTGTGCTGCAACGCCATCGGTCTCGATTTTGCGCGGGTTGACGCTCTGGCCTTTGAGCGAGGATTTGAATACAACAACGATAACCGCCTCGGCGCAGGCGTTCTGCATGTACTGCGTCACAACCTTCAAAACGGACATACCTGCCTTCCGACCGATAAACTGCTCGGTGCAGCTCAGACGCTGCTGCGCTGCGAACCGGAGCTGGCGGAAAATGCGCTGAATAACCAGATGACGATGGGCGAGGTTTTACCCGTCTGTTTTGGGGAGAAGCAGTTTTGTTTCCTCTCAAAGGTCTTTATCGCCGAGAAATACATCGCCGACCGAATGAAAATGCTATCTCAAATTGACTCTTATACAAAACCGGTGAATGACGCTGAAATCTCCGAATTAGAAAAAGCCGTCGGTATTGCTTATGAAAATTATCAGAGAGAAGCCGTGAAAACAGCTGTCTCGCACGGGACCTGCATCATCACCGGAGGTCCCGGCACCGGCAAAACGACAATACTTTATGCTGTGCTTCGGCTATTGCAAAATCGGGGCTTGAAAGTGACGTTGGCAGCTCCGACAGGCCGCGCGGCAAAGCGCATGAGCGAACTTGTCGGGTGGGAGGCAACGACCATCCACCGCCTGCTCGAAAGCACAGTCGGCAACGGTGACGATCGCTGGCTCACTTTCGGACGCAACGAGGAGCTGCCGCTCGACAGTGACGCGGTGATCATCGATGAGGCCTCGATGTGCGATATCTTTGTGATGGAAGGACTGCTCCGCGCAATGCAGCCCGGAGCCAAATTGATTCTCGTCGGCGACGCGGACCAGCTGCCCGCCGTCGGCGCAGGCAACATTATGCGCGATCTGGCAGGAAGCGGAAAAATTCCGCTAATCCGGCTGACCGAAATTTACCGGCAGGCCGCCGCATCTCTGATCGTGGTCAATGCTCACCGCATCAATGACGGAGAATCACCGATTTTGGACCGAAAAGACGGCGACTTCTTTTTCATGCCTGTCCGTACAGAAACCGAATGTGCAAAAACCCTGGTGTCGCTCTGCTCTTCCCGCCTGCCCGCCCGTTACGGCTGGTCGCCGTTTACCGATATTCAGGTACTGACCCCAGGCAGAAAGGGTTCGTTAGGCACGTTCGAACTGAATAAAAAACTGCAGGCCGTCTTGAATCCTCCGAGTCAAAGTCCGCAATATGAATATGAGGGATTTTATTATCGAATCGGCGATAAGATTATGCAAACCCACAATGATTATGATATAATGTGGACAAAGGGCGGCGAGGCCGGTGTCGGGTTATACAACGGCGACACGGGCATCATCACCGGCATCGATAAAGCGGCGCGGCTTTTATATGCAGATTTCGACGGGCGGCAGGTCTGTTTTTCCTCGCAGCAGCTCAACGAATTGGAACCCGCCTATGCCTGCACGGTGCACAAATCCCAGGGCAGCGAATTCGAAGCCGTAATTCTTCCGGTCTTTCCCGCCTATTCGGAACAGTTGATGTACCGAAACCTGCTCTACACCGCCGTGACCCGCGCCAAAAAAATGCTTGTGATCGTGGGCAGCGAAGCGACCGTAATGAAGATGATTGCCAACGAGAAAAAGGCGCTGCGCTATACCGGGTTAAAGAAGTTTTTACTCGGACTCGACGAGGGAGCTGGACTCTGATGGACGGCGTGACATTCTTTGATAGGTTAATCTCGGCTTTCTTCCCGCACAAGTGTGTTTTCTGCGGTCAGATTTGCGCTGATCTTGATTATTGCGGAAAATGTCACCCTCCTTTTATGAAGCGCCGGGACATGGAGTTGGCCGGCCGCAGAGTACCGAATGCGGATGGGTACTTCTCCCCTTTCTTTTACATAAAGGGCGCTAAAAAAGCAGTCAAGGATTTGAAATTCAACCGGAAGCGGCAAAACGCCGCAGTACTGGGCGAGATGATGGCGCACTGTTGTCTCGGCGCCGACTTCGGGCCGGTAGATTTTATAACTTGTGTACCGCAAAGCGAGCACAGCCGAAAGGTACGCGAATACAACCAATCGGAATTGCTCGCCGAACGGGTTGCAGACGTCCTCGGTTTTCCGTTTTTCGACACGATGATCTGCCTGCGCCACTCGACTGAACAAAAAAGTTTGACCGCAGCGGAGCGCGCCGCTAATATCTTCGGCAGTTTCCGGCTGAAAACCGATGCAATTGTCAAAAAGCGTTCTATATTATTGATTGACGATGTCATGACCACCGGTTCAACTCTGTGCGAGGCCATCCGGGTTTTGAAAGAAGCCGGAGCAAAAGAAGTTTTCGCCGTATGCGCAGCCTCAACGATTTTAAAACGGGAAACGGATTACGGATTTTAAATTTAGAGACTTTGACTTGATTTTGAAAGGGCGTTTCAGTAATGGCATATGGTTTTCTCGGCCTGAACCAGCATATCGCGATCGACCTCGGAACCGCTACCACAAAAGTGTTTTTGCGCGGAAAAGGCATTTTGATCGACGAGCCGACCGTGGCCGCTTTCGACCGCGAAACCGGCGATGTGATCGCTATCGGCGAGAAAGCCAATAAGATGCTCGGGCGCAACCCCGGCGGCATCGAAGTCATTAAGCCGCTCGCCGACGGCGTGATTTCGGAATTCGACGTCACGGAGAAGCTGCTCAGGCATTATATTAAAACTATCTGCGGTGATTTGCGAATCTTCAAGCCGGTCGTCATGGTCTCTGTCCCTGCCCGAATGACCGATGTCGAGGCCAGAGCGGTTGTGGATGCATGCGATCTTGCAGGAGCGAGGGAGGTTTATCTGATCAGCGAACCGGTTGCGTCTGCCATCGGAAGCGGGATGGATATTTCAAAACCGCACGGTATTATGGTGGTTGACATTGGGGGCGGCACAGCCGATATCGCAGTCATCACCCTGAACGGCATCAGCGCCACCAATTCTGTGAACGTGGCAGGTAACCGCTTTGATAATGAAATTATCAAGTATATCCAACGTCGGTTTAAATTGATTATCGGCGCACCGACTGCCGAGCGTGTCAAGCGGGAAGTCGGCTGCGCATATTATAACGGAACACACAAGACTACGACAGTCAAGGGCAGAAACTATATCACCGGCATCCCGCAGGCGGTCGAAGTCGGGAACGATATGTTAGCCGATGCTCTCGCCGAATCCGTTTCGATCGTCGTCGACGCAACCAAATCCGTTCTGGAGCGCACACCTCCGGAACTGATCAACGACATCAAGACCGACGGCATTCTGCTCTCAGGCGGCGGAAGCATGCTGGAGGGATTGGATGAATATATGTCTATGCGCTTGAATACGCCGGTCGTTCGTGCGCTCAGCCCGAAAGATGCGGTTATTCTCGGAGCCGCGCGAGCGCTGGACAATATCGATAAATTCACTCCGGGAGCGAAAGGTTATATCGACAATGTTTTTTAACTTATTTTGTATAAGAGACAGCAGATGCGAAAGGATAACGTAACGTCATGAGAGTCATCGAGCGCGAAGAAGCATTTATCCGCTGTGAAGGCGATGAATTCATCAACGGACCCTCGGTCGCCAAATGTCCGCGCAAAGATATCCCGGGAGGCGGCGACATGATCCTGACTTTTGACCGGATGGACCGCCGAAAGAGCAATTTGGCCACTTCGATCTACCGGTCTTCGGACGGCGGCCGCTCCTGGAAATTCCAAAGCGTCTTCGAACATAAATTCGTCTATGATCTGCACGGGAGCAGCCGCAGAGATGGTTACGGCTCGGTCTTCTCGGACGATATCCGGGGGACGATGCTCTATTTCGGCACTGAGCTGTATTTTGAAAACAACGACCCGGAAAGTCCGTCGAAAAAACGTAAAATTTACTATCGTATTTCATTTGATAACGGTTTCACCTGGTCGGATAAACGTCAGATCATACAAAAAGGAATCTCAAGCGCCGGCCAGATGTACGATAAAACTCATTATATGCACAGTGTAAAATTCGGAGCTAATATGGCCACGTTTGTGATTCCGAATCTTGTGCGCACCAAAGACCTTACATTAACACTCGGCGTCAGTTCTCAGGCAGTCGATCCCAATTGGAATCGTATTGATTATTTCGGCAACGGCTTTATGCGCAGCGGCGCGATCAAGGCAAAGTGGAACGCCGCTGATCTCGGGTATACTTTTGAATTCGGCAACTGGGCGGCCATCGAGGTCGAACGCTCGACGCGCGGACTGTTTGAACCGGTTCTCTCTGTGGTAAACGGCGAACGGATTATGATGGTCGCGAGAGGCAGCAATGCGCCTCATTCGGTTGTGGAAGGCTGCAAATTTATGCTGTTGTCTGTAGATGAAGGGCAGACCTGGAGCCATCCCGAACCATTGCTCTACGACGACGGCAGCTTTATGTATTCTTCCTCGAGCCGCGCGCGCATATTTGAACACACCGACGGACGGTTATTTTATATCGGCGTCATTAATGACCGGAATCCCGTGGGCAACTTCCCGCGTTATCCTCTCTGCATCGCCGAAATCGATAAATACTCCTGCCGGGTGAAAAGAAAAACCGTCACAACGATTGTGACAAAACCAGAAGAAGTTGATGATGCCAAAACATTGTTTCCGGTCGATTTTACAGGACACTGGGCTTATGAGCAATTCGACGGAAAACTCGTCGTGCTCGCGCCTTGCCGCCCCGAACTTTCCAAGTTTGGCGGCTGGCTCAATAAATATATAATCGAGGTTTAAGTTCAACATGGCAAACGAACAGGCATACTTTGCAAAGATCGCAGCGGATAACAAGGCGACCCGACCGGGGCTGAAGAAGTGTCCGCCGATTTACTATGATCCCGTCGATTTCAAACCCTCTAAGGCCGTTGCACCTGAGGTCATCCAAAAGTCCTATGAGGAATTGAAAAAGGACTATTGGAACGAAATCAAAGCACTGAGAGAAACCTATGCGCCGTTTTTGCGCGATCTTGTCCCAAAAGCGAAAAAGATTCGCAGACGCCGATATCTTTCCGAATTCAATTTCCGGTTCGAGACCCCGGAAGATAACTGCAATTTCGAGAACGCTCAAAAAGGACGCGGGAACTGGGAGCACGTCAAACTGCCGCATTTTCACGGACCGATCGGCCGTTGGACGGCTTTTTACCGATCTGAATTTCAGTATTTCGCCTCATCGGAAAAACGGGTCTGGCTCAACTTTTTGGGTGCGGACTACATTGCCAATATCTATTTAAACGGGCGATATGTCGGCAGCCACGAGGGCATGTTTGCACCTTTTAAATTTGAAGTTACCAAGATTCTAAAACGCGGCAAGAACGTGCTGCTGGTCGAATTAAAAAACGATCTTCCGACCGTAGGCATTGAAGGAGATCGGATTGACGGGGATAAGATATACGCCGCTACCGGACTCGGCTGGGACGACCCGCAGGTCGGTTGGCACCACTGCCCTCCCGGAGGCGGTATTTACAACAAGGTTTTTTTGGAGGAGACGCCGGATTATTTGATCAACGATGTCTTTATGCGCCCGAATATCGATATCGGGACGGTCCAGGCATGGGTACAGGTTTTTAATGCCACCGATGAGAATTATTCCGACCGCGATAAATCCGGCAGTTTTACCCTCGGCGTAAAAATTTTTCCCCGCAATTTTGAAGGCACTCCGAAAAAGGAAGTTCTGTTTGAAAACATTCCTTACACCGGCCCCGGCGCTAACGATTACCGTTATGAAGTACCAATGGGCAGGTTCAAGACCTGGGAACTCGAAAAGCCGTATTTGTACACAGCGCGCATCTCATTATATTCTCGCGACGGAGTGCTGCTAGATCAATGTGACAAGCCGTTCGGCATGCGCAAGTTTTCTATGCAGACCGAGACTGAGAGCAACGATGATAAGGGCGAATTGTTTTTCAACAACAAAAAGATCCGCCTGCGCGGCGCAAACGACATGGGACATATGCAGCTTGCCGTGTGTGACGAAGACTGGGAACTGCTGATCACCGATATTCTGATCGCCAAAGTCGCCAATATGAATTACTACCGGTTTACACAGAGACCGGTACAGGATGAAATATATCTTTACTGCGATATGCTCGGTATGCTCAACCAGACCGATCTGCCGGTGTTCGGAACTTTCCGGCGCGGACAATTTTATGAGGGCATTCGCCAGACCGGCGAGATGGAACGGTTGGTACGTTCGCACCCCTCCTGCATTATGGTGACTTATGTCAATGAGTCGATGCCTGTCGAGCGCGATGGTAAATGCCACCGGCATCTCGGCCGCCCCGAACTCGAACGCTGGTTTGAATGCTGCGACCGGGCGGTCAAACAGGAAAACCCCGACCGGGTGATCAAGCGCGTCGAAGGCGATTATGATCCGCCGACCAACGAGGGACTTTCGGATTTCCACTGCTACAATATGTGGTATACCAATCATGCGCTGCCCATCGGGCGGCTCTATCAAAATTGGCTCCCGAAAATCCGGATCGGCTGGAAGACCGGCTGCGGCGAATACGGCACCGAGGGGTTGGACAACTACGACGTCATGACCTCCAGATACCCCAAGGAATGGCTGCCGACTCCCGGCGAGCAATGGCTGCCCGACAAGATCGTCTTTGCTCAGAGCAACACGATGCACGGCGACTGGTACGAGGAACAAGAAGGTATTTTAAATTGGATTGCCGAGAGTCAACGGCATCAGGCATTCGCGACAAAAATCATGACGGACGCTTTACGCCGCCGCAGCGATAAAATCGTCTCAACCGCCCTGCACCTCTTAATCGACGCGTGGCCCGCGGGTTGGATGAAAACGCTGATCGGCGTTGATCGCCAACCCAAACCCGGCTTCTTCGAATTTAAAAACTCCCTCGCCCCGCTGCGTTTGAATTTGCGCTGCGACCGCTGGACGGCTTATGAAGGCGAGACCATCCCGCTCGAATGTTGGCTGTTAAATGATACGCAGGAAGATCATAAGAATCTTCGTATGGTTGTGACCTTGCGAAACGGTGAAAAAGTCCTTTCGAGCTGGGAACTCATCTCAAGTATCAAAGCTGTCCGTCCCAAGTGCGCCGGAATGATCAAAGCGACATTGCCGAAAATTACTGCCAAGACCGCTATTCATTTTGATGCGGCGCTTTACGACGGCATAAAACTGATTCAAGGGGAGCGATTCACGGTCAAAACCTATCCGAAACAAGCGGTTCAAGGAAAAGCGGTCTGTATCGGTCAAAATGCACTGAGGATTGTAAATGCGATCGGGTTGGAAGCCGAAACAGCAACTTCCCTGCCCGACGAAGCCGAAATGGTGTTTATATCGAATAACGCCTGTGATCTCTCGAAAGCCGAACAGTTGGCTAAAACAGGTTGCAAAGTGATCATTCTGCCACCCGACAGCGGCACAGCAGGTTATCAAATCGGCAAAAAGACCGTCGGTTATGTCTATATCTACGGTGTTTACGACGCCGTTGAAGGTGCGATGCCGTTTGACCACGAGGACGGCGTGGCGTTTGTCGCCCGCAACCCCGTACATCCGCTGACCGCCGAATTCGGCCCGCAAGATTTCGCCTATCTCTACAATGCTGATAAAAACTTTATAGACACTGCGGCGGTCAATTATATCAAGGCGGAGGGGTTTGATCTGAAACCACTTGTATTCACCTATGCCAAAGCCGGATTCTTTGACAAGACCACCGGACACAAGCAAAAGTCCCCTGTCGTCGCCGAACTTGCCAATCATTTGTTCGCCGTCTCGATGGATCTGCGCGGGCGTGTCGGCTATAACCCGGTGTTAGATAAATTATTAATTAATATTTGCAAAGGAAAATAAACTGAAATGAAAGTTCTTGTCACCTGTTTTGACGCGTTCGGCGGAGAGACAATCAATTCCGCGCAAAAAGCGGTCGATTTATTGCCGTCGCGTGTCCGTTTCACCCGCATTATCACTGCACAGATTCCCACTAAATATGATGCTTCAGTTGAGATAATCAAGCGTTTGCTGGAAGTTCACAGCCCCGATGTGCTGTTGATGGTCGGGCAAGCCGCGGGGCGTACTCAACCCGAACTGGAACGCATCGGCATCAACTGGGACAGCGCTTCGACCGCCGATAACGGAGGTGATATCCACCTGAACCAAAAAATCTGCGAAGACGGTCCCGATGGGTTATTTACGACTCTTCCGGTTGAAAAACTGGCAGCCGCCTGCCGTGAAAACGGCCTGCCCTGCAACATCTCTTACAGCGCCGGTACCTTTGTATGCAATCATGTCTTATACAGTATTCTATATTATGTAGGTGAAAACCATCTTCCGCTGAAAGTCGGATTTTTACACCTTCCGGCAACGATGGAACAGGCGCTGACCAAGAAGTATCCTTTCATGGAACCGCAGACAGCGGCAGCCGTCATTAAACTTTTAGTTTCGACTCTGACAAACCAAGAATAATTCATAAATTATATATTGACTGATACGATATAATGACAGCGCATGAAGCTTTCAGCATGTTTCAAACACTCGTTGTGCTGTCTTCGAAAACGGCAAAGCCGTTTTCCGTAACTTTTATGGTATAATAACAACGGAGGGATGACCATGACTTGTGATCTTGTGACCCTGGATATGATTAAAAAGGCCGCGAAAAGAATGTCGGGCCTGATTCATCATACCGACATCATCAGCGCACCCGCCGCGTTTTTCGGCGGGCAGTCGGACTTTTATCTGAAAATCGAAAACTTGCAAAAAACCGGCTCCTTTAAGGTCCGCGGCGCGCTGAACAAGATGAAAACCCTCACCAAAGAAGAACTCGCGCGCGGAGTTGTCTGCGCTTCCGCCGGAAACCACGCGCAGGGCGTCGCGCTCTCGGCAAAACTGCTCGGTGCAAGGTGCATTGTTGTGATGCCCGAAGGCGCACCTCTTTATAAAATACAAGCAACGCGCTCTTACGGTGCAGAAGTCTTGTTATACGGCCCGACCTTTGATGAATGCAACGCCTATGCCATCCAATTGGCTGAGGAAAAAAAGGCCGTCTTTATCGCTCCGTTCGACGATCCCGAAGTCATTGCGGGGCAAGGCACGATCGGTCTTGAGATTATGAGTGACATGCCCGACTGCGACGCCATTTTGGTGCCGATCGGCGGCGGCGGATTGATTTCCGGCGTTGCGGCAGCGGCTAAGGCCATTAATCCGAAAGTCAAGATCATCGGCGTCGAACCCGAAAACGCCGCCTGCATGCGTCAGGCGATTCACGCGGGTGCGATTTTTCCGTTAGCTTCAGCCAACACGGTCGCCGACGGTGTCGCAGTTAAGACTCCGGGAAAACTCACGTTTACCATTTGTTCGCAGCTGCTCGATGATGTTATCACTGTCAGCGAAGCCGATATTTACAATACCATTTTACTTATGGCTGAGCGCATGAAAATGATCGCCGAGGGTGCGGGCGCCGTGGCGCCGGCTGCGGTCGCATTCAATAAATACCGCACCTCAGGAAAGACAGTCGCTATCGTCTCCGGCGGCAATATCGATATGAATATGCTCGACCGGATCATGGATAAAGGCCTGATCAGCTCCGGCCGCCGGTTTCTGTTCAAAACCATCGTCGCCGACAAACCGGGACAACTCAGCGCACTGCTCAATCTCATCTCAGATACCAAAGCAAACGTCATGAGCATCGGCCATGACCGGCTCTCCAATCGCACACGGCTCGGCGAAGTCGTCGTGACGCTCGAACTTGAGACCCGTGACCACGAACATATCATTTCGATTCAAAATCAGCTGCTCGCGAACGGGTATCATATTATGCTGGATTAAAAAATAATGGAAAAAATTGCCGAACAGCTTGTTGCGCTTTTAAAAGAAAAGAACATGAAAATCTCCGCGGCGGAGTCCTGCACCGGCGGGCTATTATGCAAACTCCTGACCGATGTGCCGGGCTGCTCAGCAGTGCTGGACATGTCGGCGGTGACCTATGCCAATGAAGCCAAAACTGCACTGCTCGGCGTTTCAGAGCAGATTCTCGAAGATATGGGTGCGGTCAGTTCGTCTTGTGCGGCTTCGATGGTACGCGGCATTTTACGGCTCTCGGGTGCGGATGTCGGGGTTGCGATTACCGGCATTGCCGGGCCGGACGGCGGCAGCGCCGATAAACCGGTCGGCACGATCTTTATCGCAGTAGGCAAACCGGGCAAATACTGGGTGAAAAAGCGCCAATTCGACAACAAAGCCGCACGTGAGCAGATTCGAAATGCCTCTGCGCTTGCTGCATTTGAGATGGCGCTTAAATTGGTTAAATCTCTCTGACAGACCTGTTTTCCTAATGGTTTTTATTAGTTCCGGGCATGAAACTTAACGGCGTATTCCAATGATATGAACGCCTTATCGATTAAAAATATCGCTTTTCCGGTGCCGCGGAATAAATCCCCTGCGGTATTCAAAACACCGAATTCGGATTTACCTCGTTCCGGACAGGTGCGGTGATAAATATACTGTCCCGGTGATGACTATCCAAACCGTTTTAATCCCCCCCGCTGATTACGGTGTTTCAAAAGGACAACCTGATGACGAATGAATAGGCCTGCTATAATACGAAAAGCCGCTGCTTATAAACAGCGGCTTCTTGCATATCATTTTTACTCGGAAACTGTGATGTCGTTAAAGATTACCGGGATGGCTTCTCGAAACGCTTTCAACATCGGAATGGTGATTTCCCGCATCTGCGAATGCGCCTTCGGTGATGTGCGCAATATAAAGAAATGCCGCCATTCGCGCAGATTCATCGTCATCACAATCTCGGTTTTCAGGCTGTTGGGCAGCACGGTTCTGGCTTCGTCCGGTGCGGCACCTGTTTCGATTAATTTTAAATAAGCCGATTCAATCTGCGCCATTATCTGTTCCCAGACAGTGTATTTATCGGGGTCGTCATTCCAAAAATACGGGCGGATAAAAGTTAATTCGTTTCCGAATTTGTCTTTATTATAATTGCAATAACGGGTGCTTTCCTGGCTGTAACTGGCCAGCCGATGACGGACGATCTCGTGGCTGACACCGCGGTCGCAGGTGATTTTAACCGTAATTTTTTCATGCTCAATCACCGACTCGTGGCCGTTTTTGATCAGAATGCTCACGAATTTCGCGGCGGAATCGGGTGTGATTTTATCCTCGCTCTTATAACAGACTCTGCCGATATATTCAAGATTACGCAAAATCTGTTCCCTGTCGGGCTTTTGGATAAACTCGAACCCCGGTGAGATAATTCTCATTTCGGATCATCCTTTCGTTTTAGATTTAAATTCCGTACTTCAATTTGATTCGTTCGAGTTTTTCACCGAACGGTTTTGCAAACAACACTAAAAATATCACATTGGAGACCGAATACATAATCGTATAGGGCAGCGCTGTGCCGAGCGCAGCGAGATAAAGCGTCAAATCAAACGATTGATTATACCATAAAACCGTCCAGCTATCCATAACAATCGAATAGATAATTCCGGACAAAAAGCCAAAAACGAGAAGAAAGACACGGCTCTTTTTTAACGGCAAATATAAAAAACCGGCGATCAGTCCGATCATTCCCCAGGAAAACATCTGAAACGGTGTCCAGGGGCCTTGCCCGAAATAAAAATTCGAGATCACAGCCGACAAAGAGCCCACCATAAATCCCGCTTCTCCGCCCAAGTAGATCGCCGTGATGATAGTCAGCGCCGTAATCGGTTTGAACAAAGGAATAAAACGACCGACAACAGAAAATGCCACCATGACCGCCACGATGATCAGGCGCCTGGTTCCTGTCTGCCGCTTTTCAAATCCGGCGATAAACAGCGCCAGAGATAAAATCGCAACGGTTAGCGAAATGAACGCATATTGCTTTTCGTCAAACAGAAAGATGCCCGCGGCGATTGCCGCCGGAATCAAAAGGAACGGGATGGCGATTTTAACCGCTTTACGCAGACCGTTGTTTTTGATGACGATCATACGCCTTCCCCTTTTCGTTTGTTTTTCAGGCAGTGGTCAACCGCGTCATCTACGGTTACCACACCGCCGAAGATGCCGCGTGTCATGCGATTGGCCGCAGTGGTATAAAAGGTGTTTTCGGCAAAAAATTTCGCGGGCGTATCAATCGAGGTGATCTCACCCCGGAAAAACAACGCGCATCGGTCGGCGCACTGCGCGGCGAACTCGACGTCGTGTGTCACCGCAACAATCGTCACGCCGGTTGCCTGTAATTTTTTCAATACGTGGATGATACCGTTTTTTGCATAAGCGTCAAGTCCTTTGGTCGGTTCGTCAAGCAAGAGCAATTTCGGCTTGGCCGCAAGCACCTTGGCCAATGCGACCAACTGCTGCTCTCCGCCGCTGAGGTCGTAAGGGTGTTTGTCCATCAATGGGGTAAGGTCATAAGGCAATTCAACGTTGCTTCCGCCGACTTCGGCCAGTTCCTCGCGCACGGTATTGCGTAAAAACACCGTCTGGACATCCTGGGGCAACAAGGATAAACAGCTCCGATAAAGCGATTGATTTTTATAGTCCTTCAGCTTTTTTCCAAACACCTTGATGTTGCCGGCATAAAACTTATTCAATCCGGCAGCAGCACCGAGCGCGGTGGTTTTTCCCGAGCCGTTTCCACCGAGAATGCAGAATAATTCGCTGTTGTAAACGGTCAGATCGAGCCCGCTCAGCACATCGGGCAGTTCGCGGGCATAACGGAACCATACATCCGAAAATTCGAGCGCGGGCGTTTGATTATGCGCATAATCCCCCTGCTCTTTTGATTTAGCGGTATTTTCAAAGTGCTCTTCGATAAAACGCCGTCCCTCGCGAACGGTCAGCGGACAGGGTGACAGCACATTAAGTTTGCTGTAAAGCCGAACTGCTGCCGGCATGGCCTGTAAAATTGCCGGATGCGAACGCATGTTCTCGGCGATGTTGCGGGATGCACCATAATCAAGAACCGATCCTTTTTCCATCACAAGCAGCTTATCGCAGACCGGAATGACATCCTCGAGCCGGTGTTCGACTAAGATGATTGTCAGAGAGAGCTCGCGGTTGAGTTTTTGCAAGGTCCCGATGAAATCCGAAGCCGCAATCGGGTCGAGCTGGGCGGTCGGCTCGTCCAAAATCAGAATGTCGGGCTGCATCACCATGACCGCTGCGAGATTTAAAATCTGCTTTTGCCCGCCGGAAAGGTCGGAGACGTTCTTGTCAAACCACGCTTCGATGCCGAAATAACTCGACATCTCGGAGACGCGTCGGCGGATCATCTGCTGCGGTAACCCCATATTCTCCAACCCGAACGCAAGTTCGTGCCAGACCTTGTCGGTCACGAGCTGCTGCTCGGGCCGCTGCATTACGAAACCGATCTTGCAGGCCGAGGTCATTTCATCAAGTTTATCAAGCGGCTTGCCGTTATAGATGATCTCTCCGGTTTTATCGCCAAGCGGCGTCAATTCCTGCTTTAACATCCTCAGTAAGGTTGACTTACCGCTTCCGGTCGCTCCGCAGACCACGGTGAAATCGCCTTTTTCGACCGAAAAAGACACCTTATCAAGCGCTTTTTGGGTACAAAGCGGATAAGTAAAGCTCAGTTCCTTGACAGCAAGTATTTCCATTTGATGCTTTCCTCCGCTTCAATAATTGTGGGAATGAACGCAAGCAGCCCGTATGCGGTGTAAGTCAGAATTGATGCCGCAGTGACGGGCGAAGCATTAATGGCCGGATAGTATTCGAAAGAGATCGAACCGTAACCGATTCCAATCGCAGTTGCGGTGAGCAATCCGAGCGAAATCAGGATTAACACTAAATCGTTCTTGCGGAATTTATAGAGCGCGAAAAAAGTGCGACGACCGATGCCGTAACCGCGTGCCGTCATACTGTCGGCGGTTATAATGCCGTTTTCAAGCGCCCAGGTCACCATGACCGAAAAAATCCGCGTACCGCCTCGAGCCCGGTCGATGACGTTATCTTCTTTGTATAACCCAAGGGCTTTTTGCGCTGCGTCGGTCTTTTTTATCTGTTTGCCGAACAATGGGATATAACGGAGTGCCATTGAGAGGATCAATGAAAGTTTCGGAGCCGCAGAACCGAACAGATAGAGCAATTTATCGCTTGTCATAATTTGCGTGAAGGAGCGAAACCAGTATAATACCGACACGATCATCGCCGAGGAGGCAATGCCGTAATAAAAAGACTCAAGCGTCACGGGGTTATTGTTCATCACGAATAACACCGTCACACCGTTATGGGAAATCAACGGATTCATAAATGACATCAGGACGAATAAAAAGAAGAAGAACAGATGGGAACGGAGGCCTTTGCGGCCGTTTCGGACAATAAAAAGCGAAATCGACCCCGCCAATGAAAGCGCGAGGAGCATCGGGCCGGCGGTAAACATCGCCAAACCTGCGGCGGCGAGAAAATAAATTAAAACAGCAAAGGGGTTATACTCCGAAAAATCCTTCAAGCCGCTCTCCCCTTTCTTTATAATTGAAGATCGTCGCCCATTTCGAGGGTGTACAGCCATTCGATCGCATCGCCGTCGGAAAGCTTGTATTCCCCGCAGCCGACCGAAGGCGCAGTGCCGTTGACATGGAAAACCCAACCGGACAGGTCACCGAATTGATATTCGTAGAGATAATTGATCCCGGCGACATAAGCCAAATTCTTTGTGCCGTTGTTTTCCACTTGGATATTATATTTACGTGCCGCTTCTACCAGCACGTCATAAACCGTCTCGCCGTCCGCGATGTCAAACGAAGTCGTTTTTAATATGACACCGTCAGACGGGATATATTTTGAATCGGACTTTCCGACGATGGTGTCACAACGGATTGTCAGCGTCACTTTGCCGATAATCGTATCTTTTTCGGTGTCTTTACCGTTATAATAGCTGCTTGCGGCACTGAAATCGGTCAGCTGAAAAAATGCGATTACGGCAGCGGCGGCTAAAACCACCGCTAAAAAGTTTTTAAAATGTGTTTTCTTTTTAAATATCAATACCACGCTGACGAGCAAAGCTAATCCCGCAGCGGATATGCTGACCCAAAATTTATAACCTGATTTCGCACCATCCGTTTGTCCTTGATTCTCGGCGGTTGTCGGTTTGTCAAAAACGAAAAACGGCCCCAGCCCTTTTTGCTGCCTTTGAAAAGCGATCAGCGCATAAAAAATCTGTACGGTAGAAGTGTGATTGAAATCTCCGCCTTTTGTATGTGAAAAGCTGCTGTCTGAAAGGCGATATTGGGCGATTGCGTCAAGCAGTGTGTGATCGTTTTTGATAAACCGGCTGTCCGCTGTGCAGTCAATCCCGAGAGACGACAATGCCACAATCACCTGCGCGGCGCTGTCCGGGTTTTCTTCGCCGAAACCCATATAACCGCCGTCGTCCAACTGCTTATCGGAAAGAAGGACAATTGCCTTATCCACAGCCGCTTTGACGGCTTCATCGGTTTGATAATAAGGTGAGAGCGCTTCGATCGCCATTGCGGTGACGTCCACGTCGGAATTCTCGCCGTAGAGCGCCCAGCCCCCGTCTGTAAATTGCAAAGATATAATTTGATTGATGACTGCATCAATTGTATAGCCCGAACTTTTACATCCGTTGTTAAGCAAGTGCAGACCAAAAATCCAACTCATAATTCCTTGCTGCCCGATTGAATCTTCAACCGCAGAATTCACAAAAGCGTCATTCGAAAAACCGGTTGATATTAAAGCGAGTGCATACTTTTGGCGTGTCGCGGCGTCAGTAATTTCGTTTTTGCTCAGATATGTTTTTAAAGCATTGCCGTAAGCGGAAAAATCATACGACTCGCCCGACTGGCTCAGCGCCATTGCGTACCATTCGGAAGTAACGCCCGCGTTTTCGGTCAGCCCGGTGTCGATCCACTCCTGGATGGAATTGACGCCGGATTGCGCTTCGTTGTATTCGGCAATGCCGCCGACGAGGTATTGCACCTCGCCGGCGGTGTTCCCGATATTCTGCGCCGAGACGGCTGCAGGGCCTGACAAAACAGCTAGAATTAACAGACAGCAGCCGATTACGGCAAAAGACTTACTTTTCATTGACCTTTTTCGGGATTGCCGCAACAACGATTCCGGCGATCATAGCGAATGCAACCACGGCATAAATAACCGGGTTGATACAGGAACCGGTATTGGGCAGTGTGACTCCCGAAACCTCGGAGGTGGCGGAAGCGGATGCGGTATCGGCTGCGGAGACGGTTGCCGTGCAAACCGGCGCGATAATTCTCATAGCAGAAGACGTGGCGCTGATTACGCAGGTTCCTGTCTTATCGATTTTGATTGTGACTTTGCCTTCGGCGTCGGTCTTATAGGTTGTTGCGGTTCCGTTAACCGTGATAACAGCCCCGGCAACCGGTTTTACGATGGGCTTGAAATTTGAATCAAACGCCGCAGCGGAAAGCGTCAGTTTGATCTCTTCACCTGCTGTCGCTTTGACGGTGTTTACATCAAAATAGGTATAGGTATCGGAAAAATTCGTTGTATCTGTATACAAGAAAGCGGTTAGAAAATCGCCAGTTTTAACAGTATCGGTCAAGCTCATGGCGGACTTGTTGTTCAGATAATAACCGAAGCCGCTGCCGTTTTCGGTGCCCCAGAGTTTGGTGATGGAAAGACCGTATTCGCCGGTTTTGGTGGCATAACCCTTGGCTGCTCCGCCGGTGAACTTGCCTTCATGCGCAAGATACAAGGCATCATCAATGGTCAGTTTGCCGTCCTTGTCGGTGTCGGTGACGGTGATGGGTTCCTGCGCCAATACAACAGCGCCGGTTTTGTCGACGATCGTGACATTGATTTTCGCCGAATCGTCTGCTGCAAACGCCGTGAGGCCGAGCATGGACAGCATCATCGCCAGCGTTAAAATCATGACAACCGCTTTTTTGATTTTCATGGTAATTCTCTCCTTGTGATTTCAATATATGATATTGCGCCTTACTGCGCCGGCGCAGCTATCCGATGAATGCGGGCATATTGCAATAAAAAACGCCCTTATCGTTTGAAACGATAAAAGCGCAACTGCTCTAATGATTTCGAAGGCATGGCACAGCCGAAAATATCCCTTTGGAAATCTTAAAACGGCTGCACTTTTCATGCCCAAAAATGTTCCGGAAAACTCATTTTATAAAAATAGTATAACCGGTGACCGCGCATGCACGGCAAGTATTCCGACTTATGAAAGATATCTTTCAATTACGGTAATGGCGGTTGCGACGGATTTTCACCGAACTTCCCTCTGATCCAATGGCGGTTTTCACCGTTTGGAACCGTGCTGCGAATTCAATATTCAATTTTGATGTCCGGAGTTATCCGGTACAGGCGTATGATAGCATGATAAATACCGAAAGTCAACCGCTTTATGGAACTTCGAAAGATCTTTATAAAATAATCTTTACATATTTACATATTTAATAATTTATTTTACTCTTCTAATACAAAATGCTGAAATAAATTTCGATTGCAAATATTAAAAAATTATGATAGAATATGCATGCGGGTGTAAATTTTTACGCCTCAATTCTTTTTCGGAGGTGGTTTCGGTGCGCAAGGTTGCCATTGTGATGGGCAGCGACTCCGATTTGCCCGTCGTCCAAAAAGCCGCCGACTGTCTTGCGCGGTTTGGTGTACCCTATGAAATGAGGGTGCTCTCAGCCCACAGAACCCCCGCTGAGACAGCGCAATATGCCTCCTCGGCTGCCGAAAAAGGCATCGGTGTCTTTATCGCCGCAGCCGGAAAGGCCGCACACCTCGCGGGCGCTATCGCCGCACAAACCGTCTTACCGGTCATCGGCATCCCGATCAAATCGTCCACGCTCGATGGACTCGACGCCCTGCTCTCAACGGTTCAGATGCCCTCCGGTGTACCAGTCGCAACTGTCGCCATCGACGGAGCCGAAAACGCCGCGCTGCTCGCGGTGCAGATTCTTGCCGTATCGGATGAGCAGCTGTCTGAAAAACTGGCCGATTATAAAATTGAAATGCAAAAAGCCGTCCTTTCCAAGGACGCTTCCTTCAACCAAAAATAGCTCTGTCTCTCAGGGCTATTTCCTTTTTTATCATTTTAGCAAGGAGATCTTTCATGTTCGGTGACATTCACGAGGAATGCGGCGTATTCGGCATCTGTTCGACCGAGACTTTTAACGCCTCTTCAGCTGCTTATTACGCGCTCTATGCCCTGCAGCACCGCGGCCAGGAGGCCTGCGGTATCGCTGTCAACGATGACGGCATTGTCACAGCGCATGCTGACATGGGACTCGTCAACGAGGTGTTCACCAAAGAGGTTCTCAAGCGACTCGACGGCGGGCAGATGGCGGTCGGTCATGTTCGTTATTCGATGAACGGCTCGGCGAACCGAACCAATCTCCAACCGTTAGTCGTGCGTCATGTTAAAGGGCCGATGGTCGTCGCCCACAACGGCAATATCACCAACGCCGCCGGACTGCGTGAAAAATTTGAGCGTGAAGGCGCAATCTTTCGTTCCACTTCCGATACCGAAGTCATCGCCTACGTCATCACCAAAAACCGGCTTTGCACCCCGAGCATTGAGAGCGCGATTGAAAAAGCCATGGACGAGCTCGAAGGCGCTTATTCACTCGTCATTATGTCGGCGCGAAAGTTGATCGCTGTCCGTGATCCCCATGGTTTTCGTCCGCTTTCACTGGGAAAAACGCCCGACGGAAGTTACATTTTTGCCTCCGAGACCTGCGCGTTTGAGACCCTCGGCGCAAAATTCGTCCGCGATATCGTTCCGGGAGAAATCGCTGTCATCGAAGACGGAAATCTCCGCTCCATCACCTCGCACTGCGGACAGAAGCCCTCTCTATGCGTGTTTGAATATATCTATTTCGCGCGCCCCGACTCGATGATTGAGGGTACAAATGTGCATATGGCCCGTCAGCGCGCGGGACAGTTTTTAGCGCAAGAGAACCCAGTCGAGGCCGATGTCGTGATCGGTGTTCCGGATTCCGGACTCGACGCTGCGATCGGATATGCCGCAGAATCGGAGATTCCCTACGGCGTGGGATTTGTGAAAAACCGCTATATCGGCAGAACCTTTATTCAACCGACGCAGGCGCTGCGCGAAGCGTCTGTGCATATAAAATTGAATCCGATTGCTGAGACGGTCTCAGGCAAACGCGTGATCATGGTCGACGATTCGATTGTGCGCGGCACAACCAGCGCCCGAATTGTCAAAATGCTGCGCGAAGCCGGAGCAAAAGAAGTTCACATGCGCGTCTCCTGTCCGCCGTTCATCAGCCCCTGCTATTTCGGCACCGACATCGACGGTAAAGATAAATTGATAGCCTGCCGGATGAGCGTTGACGAGATTGCAAAAAGCATCGGCGTTGACTCGCTCGGTTATCTCTCGGTCGAACACATCGGGCAGCTTGCTGACGAATCCTGCGGCGGATGCTGCACCGGCTGCTTCACCGGGCAATATCCGGTGAATGTTCCCGACGAAGTAAAGCCGGACAAATTCGAGAAAAAATACAGTGAGAGCGACAAGGCAAAACAGCGCGCTCGAATGAAAAAATACGAATAAAAATAAATGGGAGGAACTTATGAACGAGAGTTACAAAGCGTCCGGTGTCGACGTGGAAGCCGGTTACGAAGGCGTGCGTTTGATGCGGCAGCACATCGCGAAGACCCTGATCCCGGGCGTCGTCGGCGACATCGGAGGTTTCGGCGGGCTGTTTTCACCCGATCTTTCGGGCATGAAGGAGCCGATTTTAGTCAGCGGAACCGACGGCGTCGGCACCAAGCTGAAAATCGCTTTTACGATGGATAAGCATGACACGGTCGGCATCGACTGCGTGGCCATGTGCGTCAACGACGTGATCTGCTCCGGCGCAAAGCCGTTGTTTTTCCTCGACTACATCGCACTCGGCAAAAACGAACCCGAACGGGTTGCAACCGTCGTCAAAGGCGTGTGCGACGGCTGCGTTCAGGCAGGATGCGCTTTGATCGGCGGCGAAACCGCCGAGATGCCCGGTTTTTACCCGGCGGATGAATATGACCTGGCCGGTTTTTCGGTGGGCATCGTTGACCGTCAAAAGGTCATCGAGGGGCAGAAGCTGATTCAAAAAGACGACGCGCTGGTCGCATTCGCCTCGTCCGGTGTGCATTCCAACGGTTTTTCGCTCGTTCGTAAAATCTTTAAAATCACCCCCGAAGTACTTTCCCAGCAGGTCGACGAACTGAACTGCACATTGGGTGAGGCTCTGCTGACCCCGACAAAAATCTATGTCAAGCCGCTGCTTGCGCTCGCCGAAAAATACCCGATTCACGGCGTTTCGCATATCACCGGCGGCGGCTTTTACGAAAACATCCCGCGCATGCTGCCCAAACACCTTGGCGCGGTCATCGAAAAAAATAAAGTTCACGTACTGCCGATTTTCAACTTAATTCAACAAACCGGCAACATCCCCGAATACGACATGTTCAACACCTACAACATGGGCGTTGGCATGCTGATCGCCCTGCCGTCCGAATATGCCGATGCGGCAATTTCACTTGCCAAGTCGATGGGACAGGACGCGTATGTGGTCGGTGAAGTCAAAGACGGCTCAGGCGAGGTTAAACTGGCATGAAGAAAATCGCGGTCTTCGCTTCGCACAACGGCTCGGATCTTCAAGCGGTCATTGACGGGTGTAAAGCGGGTAAAATCAACGCGTCGGTGTGCTGTGTACTCAGCAACAATGCGGACGCGTTCGCGCTGCAAAGAGCCAAGGACGCGGGAATCGATACCTACTGCATCAACGCTTCGCTGTATCCCGACCCCGACGAACTCGACCGGGTCACACTTGATATTTTACAAAAGCACGAGACTAATTTAATCTTACTGGCCGGTTACCTGAAAAAGATCGGGCTTCCGGTTCTGCGGGCCTATGAAAACCGCATCTTTAACATCCATCCGGCGCTGCTGCCGAAATTCGGCGGCAAAGGCATGTACGGCATCAACGTGCATAAAGCGGTTATTGAGGCCGGCGAGACCTTCAGCGGCGTGACCATCCATCGGGTGAACGCCGAATATGACAGCGGGGACATCGTGGTGCAAGCAAAAGTTCCGGTGCTTCCCGGAGATACGCCGGAAAAACTGGCTGCTCGCATTTTGGAACGCGAACATACTTTTTTGGTGGAAATCCTCTCAAAAATTACGATGGAGGTAGAATGAAGAGATGAAGACGATTGAACAGGCGCTTTCAAAAAACAGCTACCCGGGCCGCTGCGTTTTTCTCGGTATGAACAAGAACGGTGAAAAGGTCATAGCCTATTTTATCATGGGCCGCAGCGAAAACAGCCGCAACCGCGTATTTGTCGAGACCGAGGGCAGCGGACTCAAGACCGAGGCGTTCGACCCGTCAAAAGTTATTGACCCGTCGCTGATTATCTACCATCCGGTTCGCCGTTATAACGGCATGACCATTGTGACCAACGGCGACCAAACCGATACGATTTTCGCAGCGCTTCGGTTAGGCGGTACTTTTGAGAGCGCACTGCGCACCCGCAGCTTTGAACCGGACGGCCCTAATTTTACGCCGCGCATCTCGGGCATCTATAGCGATGATGTTTATAAGCTCTCGATTTTAAAGAGCGCGCCGCAGGACAGTACCGCTACCTATCGTCAGTTTTTTGAATATGCGCCCGTCTTCGGCGTCGGCCATCTGATCCACACTTATAACGGCGACGGAAACCCCCTGCCCTCGTTTACCGGCGAGCCGACCGAAGTTGCGGTTGAGGGCGATATCGATACTTTTACAAAAACCTTATGGAACGTGTTGGACGAAACCAACAAGGTCTCGCTGTTTGTGCGTTACGAAAATCCGCTGAGCGGCGATATGGAGACCCGCATTTTAAATAAAAATATCAAGTAAACATGAGAGCTTTTATGTGAAAGGATGGTTCCAATGGCAAAAGAACTGCTTTTAAAATACGGCTGCAATCCCAACCAAGTGCCTGCGAAAATTTTTATGGAAGAGGGCGAGTTGCCGCTCGAGGTACTCAACGGCAGACCCGGTTATATCAATTTCCTCGACGCTTTGAACGGCTGGCAGCTGGTCAGCGAACTCAAAGCTGCCACGGGACTGTTCGCCGCGACTTCTTTTAAGCACGTCAGTCCGGCGGGTGCCGCAGTCGCATGTGAGTTAAGCGAAAAGATCAAAAAGGCCTGCTTTGTCAGCGGAATGGAGCTCTCCCCGCTGGCCTCGGCTTACGCCAGAGCGCGCGGTGCGGACCGCATGTCGTCTTACGGCGATTTCATCTCTCTGTCCGATGTCTGCGACGAACAGACCGCAGCCCTGATCGCCCTCGAAGTCTCCGACGGCATCATCGCTCCCGGATATACCCCGAAAGCGCTCGAAATCTTAAAAGGCAAACGCAAGGGTGCATACAACATTATCAAAATCGATTCCGCTTATGTCCCCGCTCCGATCGAACATAAACAGGTCTTCGGCATCACCTTCGAACAGGGGCGCAATAATATCAAACTCGATGAAAGCACATTATCCAATATCGTTACAAAAAATAAAAATCTGCCCGAAAACGCCAGGCGCGATTTATTAGTCGCGTTAATTACGCTTAAATATACCCAGTCCAATTCGGTTTGTTATGCTTATGACGGAATGGCAATTGGCATCGGTGCGGGCCAGCAATCCCGTGTCCACTGCACCCGCCTCGCCGGTTCCAAGGCCGATAACTGGTGGCTGCGGCAGAGCGAGCGGGTACAATCCCTGAAATTCGTCGACGGCATCAAGCGTCCAGACCGCGACAACGCGATAGACATCTATATCGGCGAGGAATATGCGGATGTGCTGGCAGACGGCGTCTGGCAGACGATTTTCAAAGAAAAACCGCCCGTATTCACAAGAGAAGAAAAACGGGCTTATCTCGATTCGATCACGGGCGTATCGCTGGGCTCCGATGCGTTTTTCCCGTTTGGTGACAATATTGAACGCGCACACAAGAGCGGTGTCTCTTACATTGTCCAACCCGGCGGCTCGATCCGCGATGACAACGTGATCGAGACCTGCGACAAATACGGCATCATGATGGCATTTAACGGCATCCGGCTGTTCCACCACTAATATTCAATTGTTTATATTGAGGATGTAATTTTATGAACATTCTTGTGATCGGCTCGGGCGGACGTGAACACGCCATTATCAAAAAGCTGGCTGAATCCAAGCATACGCCGTTGCTGTTCTGCGCGCCCGGGAACGCCGGAATCACGCAGGAAGCAACTTGTCTTGACATCGGGGCGATGGATTTTGACGGGATTGTCAAAGCAACGAAAGAACACCAAATTGAGCTTGTAGTCGTCGGGCCTGACGACCCGCTTTGCGCGGGGCTTGTCGACCGGCTTGAAAACGAGGGTATCGCGGCATTCGGGCCGAATAAGGCCGCCGCTGCCATCGAGGGCAGCAAGGTCTTTTCGAAATATTTGATGAAAAAATATGGCATCCCGACCGCCGCCTATGAGTCGTTTGACAACTTCGAAGCCGCACTTGCCTATGTGAAAGCGCAAAATAAATACCCGACTGTAATCAAAGCCGATGGGTTGGCACTCGGCAAAGGCGTGATCATTGCGAAAGACGAGCAGGAAGCCGTTGACGCTTTAAAAACCATGTTTTTGGATAAGGCGTTCGGCGCTTCGGGCGAAAAGATCGTCATCGAAGAGTTCTTAACAGGCGTCGAGATCAGCATGCTGACATTCTGCGACGGTAGGACCATACGCCCGATGGCGACCGCCAAAGACCACAAGAAGATTTTCGACCGTGACCAGGGCCCGAACACCGGCGGAATGGGCACTATTGCCCCCCACCCCCTTTATACACCGGGAGTGGCGGCAATCATCGAGAAAAAGATATTCCAACCCACTTTGAAAGCTCTTATTTCCGAGGGAATTGACTTCAAAGGTGTTATCTTTTTTGGATTGATATTGACCGCTGACGGCCCCAAAATGTTTGAATACAACGCCCGTTTCGGCGACCCAGAGACTCAGGTAGTGCTGCCGTTGCTCGACGGAGATCTGGTCGACATCATGTTTGCCGTGCGCGAACAGCATTTGGCTGAGGTGGAATTTTCGGTCAAACCCGGCTGTGCGGCCTGCGTCGTGCTTGCCAGCGGCGGGTATCCCGGTCATTATGAAAAGGGTTATGAGATTATCGGACTTGATAAATGCGGTGCGATTGTT
>Ga0116170_10000245_pt1 | contig 57639 bp, 38 predicted proteins | sample AD_JPNHW1_MetaG_FD_89797 | JGI IMG/M metagenome (GOLD analysis project Ga0116170, IMG submission 89797) | Active sludge microbial communities of municipal wastewater-treating anaerobic digesters from Japan - AD_JPNHW1_MetaG | ecosystem: Engineered > Bioreactor > Anaerobic > Digestate | place... | reverse complement strand
CCGACCCGGCCGGGGCGGGGGATCTGGGCATCCTGACCAGTCCGGCCACCGACGCCTCGGCGGTGCCGGGCCAGCAATACCATTATTGGATCATGGCCATCGCCGCCTCGAGCTCGAGCACCAGCGATTGGAGCTCGGCGGACACGGGCTACCGCAAGCTGGCGGAAGTCGCCGGCTTGACGGCCAGCTACGATACCTACAGCGACCGGGTGGCCTTGGCGTGGACGGACGGCACGGGCGAGACGGGCTACGGCATCTGGCGGAACGTCGCGAACGATTCCGCGACGGCCACCTTCGTGGACACGGCGGCGGCCAACGCCACGGGCTACAACGACGTCTCGGCCACGCCGGGCACCGAATACTACTATTGGGTCACGGCGACCAACGCCAGCAGCAGCAGCATGGGCGATTTCCAGGCCAGCGGCGCGCTGGGGCGCCGGATGGATCCCAATTTGCCGAAGGTGACCACCGCCGACGTCTCCGGCATCACCGCCGGCGGCGCCAACGGCGGCGGCACGGTGACTGAACAAGGCACGACCCTGGTGACCGAACGCGGCGTGGTCTGGAGCACGAACCAGAATCCGACCGTGGCCGATGGCCGGGACGTCGCGGCCGGCGGCGGCGCGGGCGCGTTCACCAACTATCTCTCGGGCCTGGTCGCCAACCAGACCTATTACGTGCGCGCGTATGCGGTCAACGCCGCGGGCACGGTCTACGGAGCGCAGAAGAGCTTCGCGACGCCGTGCTTCAGCGGAGCGCCGACGGGGCTCTATGCCAGCGAGACCAACGGCACGGACTTCACCGCGGCTTGGACGCCGGTGCCCGGCGCCGCCGGCTACCGGATCGATGCCAGCACCAACGAGTTTTTCATGGAAGGCGACAGCATCGCCACCGTCCTTTCCGAAAACTTCGCGGGCTTCACGGTGGTCGGCGGGGGTACCGACCGCAGCGGCATTCTGAACACCTACATGCAAACGACCGGGTGGGTCGGGGCGGCGGTGTACGAGAACGGCGGCGAGGTCAAGATGGGCACCGGAAGCGTGCGCGGCTACCTGACGACGCCCTCGCTGAACCTCTCCTCCAACGGCGGCCAAGCCGTTTTCACCTTCGACGCCCGGTATTATTCCGCTTCCGATGCTTCCGCGGTGCAGGTCCACGTCACCACCAACGGCACGACCTGGCTGCCGTCGGGCTCGAACATCGTCCTGACGGCGGACATGGTGACGTACACCAACCTCATCACGAACGGCACGGCGACCTGCAAGGTCCGCCTCCAAGCGAGCAACACCTCCAACGAACGGTTCTATCTGGACAACTGGAAGATCGAGCAGGGGCTGGGCGAGCCGTCCTTCCTGCCGGGCTATTCCAACCGGCTGGTGGCGAGTTCCGGCGTGATGGTCACCAACCTGGCCACGAATTCGTGGTACTACTTCCGGGTCCGCGCGGAAGGCAACGGCGACTGCGTCAGCCAGAATTCGGACACGGCGCCGGTCATGACGCGCGACCTGTCGCCGGCGGGACCGGGCAACCTCCAGGCCTCGGACGGCACGAGCCTGGACTTCGTGCACGTGACCTGGAACGACGTGGCGGTGGCGGACAGCTTCGTGATCTATCGGAACACGCTCGATGAATTCGACACGGCCACGGCCATCGCCACGAACGACCGCGCCGGCTGGACGCTGCTGAACGAGGATTTCGTCGATTTCTCCGACTGGACGGACGGCGGCACGGCCAACGACACCACGGCAGGACATTACGGGGCCGGCAGCCCCTGCCGCGCCCTGGGCAGCGGCGACACGCTCACCTCGCCGGGCGTCAACTATCCCACGCAACTGACGTTCAACGTCGATTCCAGCGCAGGCGCACATGGCACGCTGACGACCAACTACTACAGCTTGGACGGCGGCGGTTCGTGGACGCCGCTGAGCACGTTCGCGGTCGTCACGAACGGCGCCACGGTGACCAACGTCCTGACCTCTTCGCCGAACCTGGCGGGCGCCACGAACGTGCTGTTCCGGTTCGTGTCGGCCTTCGCCACCTGGTATCTGGACGACGTGAAGATCACGGGCGGCAGTCCGACCAACTTCTTCGACGTCACCACGTCGCCGGGCGAGCGGTTCTGGTATTTCGTGGTGGCCACGAACGGCTACGGCGCGAACGAAAGCCTGGGCGATCCCGGCTGGCGCAGCTTGGCGGCCGTCGCCGGCGTGTCCGCGACGGACGGTTCCTACACGGACCGCGTGGCGGTGACCTGGACGGATCTGGACGGCGGCGAGACGGGCTACGCCGTCTGGCGGTCGGAAACGGCGGATTCCGCCGACGCGGAATGCCTCGGCGAAGCGGGGGCGGAAGACGTCCTGTTCGACGACGACGAGGCGCTGCCCGGGCAGCCGTACTATTACTGGATCCGCGCGACCAACAGCAGCAGCCAAAGCATGGGCGCCTGGGGCACGGCGGACGTCGGCTACCGGAAACTGTCCGTGACCGGGTTCGATGCGTCTTACAACGACTACGACGACCGGGTGGAGCTGACCTGGACGGACAGCGAAGGCGAGACCGGCTATGCCCTGTGGCGGAGCACGGCGGACAGCTTCGCGACCGCCACCAACATCGCGCCGGACATCGGCGCCGACACCACGAGCTACAGCGACGAAGACGCCGTCACCGGCACGATCTACTACTACTGGCTGCTGGCGACGAACGAGTTCAGCGCCAGCCAGAGCGCCGTCCAGGCGGCCGGCACGCAAGGCCGCCGCGCGCAGGTGGCCCCGACGGTGACCACGCTTCCGGTCAGCAACAACGTCCTCGGTTCCGCCATGAGCGGCGGCGACGTGCTCGCCGAGGGCGGTTCGGCCATCACCAACCGCGGCGTAGTCTGGAACACGGGCGGGCTGCCGACGATCGCCGACAGCCACACGGCGGACGGGGCCGGCGCGGGCCTCGGCACCTACGCCAGCACGATTTCGCCGACGACCGGCGGCCTGACCTACTACGTGCGCGCCTACGCCCAGAACGGCGAGCGCATCGCCTACGGCCAGCAGGTCTCCTTCGTCGCCGAATGCTCTTCGGAGCTGCCGACGACCCTGGCCGCGACCGACGTGGGCGCGACGAACTTCACGGCGAACTGGAACGCGATGGGCGGCGTGACCAGCTACCGCGTGGACGTCAGCACCAACGCGACCTTCCTGGGCGGCTACGACCCGAACGTCGCGGCTTGGCACAACGGCACGCTGGGCGAGGGGACCGGCGGCACCTGGACCGAGGACAACCTGCTGCAGTCGGCCGGCTACGTCGCGCTGCGGACCAACTCCGCCGTCCTGGGCACGCCGGCGCTCGATTTCAACGTCGGTTCCTCGGAGGCGCTGGCGTTCAAGGCCCGCATCTTCGGCGGCGGCGGCAACGGCGACTTCCGCAACAAGATCACGGTGTCCATCTCGACCAACGGCGGCGCGGCGTGGACGAACCTCGGCACGCGCACGCCCCTCAACACGACCATGACGGCCATGGAGCCGTTCGACCTGAGCCTCGTCGCCGGCACGAACGTGCGCGTGCGCCTGCAGACGCTCAGTTCCTCCGCCGGCGTCGGCGCGGGCGTGGTGGACGTGATGGTGACCAACATCCTCGATCCGCGCGGCGTGTTCATCGCGGGGTATTCCAACCGCACGGTGGATGCGGCCACCAGCCTGTCGGTGACCGGGCTGCTGCCGGAAGTGACCTACTACTACCGCGTGCGCGCCTACATTTCCGTTTCCTGCATCAGCGGCAACTCGGATATCCGGACGGTCGCGACCCCGGGGTATTCCGCGGTTTGGGATTCCGGCGGCTCGGGCCGGTTCTGGACCACCCCCGCCAACTGGGTGGGCGACGAAGTGCCGCGGACCAACGCGACGGTGTATTTCTATACGTCCAACAATGTCCAGACCAACGTCTATTTGGACGGCAACCAGATCGCGAAGGGCCTCCGGTTCACCGACAACGCCTCCATCAGCGTGAACGTTCGCAGCAACGCGCTGACGATCCACGGCGGCGGCATCGGGGTGGCTTCGGGGGCGACGGGCAACCACGGGATCAATGCGGACGTCGTGCTGGCGGAAGACCAGGCCTGGACGAACGACGCCGCGGTGGACTTCGCCGTTTCGGGCGCGATCGCGGGTTCGCGGACGCTCGCGAAGCGGGGCGCCGGCCGGATTGCGCTGACGGCGCACGGCAGCACCTTCACCGGCGAACTGGCGATCGACGCCGGCCCGCTGCAGATCCGCGGCACGAATGCGCTGGGCACGACGGCCGGCGGCACGGTCGTGGCGGACGGCGCGGCGCTGGAACTCCACGGCGGCGGTTCCGCGGTGCGGTTCGCGGCCGAACCGGTGACCCTGTCCGGCAGCGGCATCACCAACGGCGGTGCGCTGCGCTTCCTCCAGAACGGCGTGGACTTCCGCGGGCCGATCACGCTGGCCGCGGACGCGCGCATCCAGGCGGCGGCGGATTCGCCGGCGGCCAGCGGCAACGTCGAGATCGGCGGACATACCCTCTCCGTCGGCGTGGACGGCACCGAACTGACGCTGGGCGGCAATTTGTCCGGCACGCGCACGGACGGCGCCGGGGCCTTCGTCAAGGACGGCGCCAGCCGCCTGATCCTCACCGGCAACAACACGAACCTGACCGGCGTCTTCACCCTCCAGGCGGGCGAAATCCGCATCGGCACCGCCAACGCCATGGGCAACACAGGCTTGCTGGTCTTCGGCAACAACGTGGTGATGAAGTCCTCCAGCGTGGCGGACTTCGCCATCCCGCGCCCGGTGCGCTTCGACGGCAACGCGACGTTTGGCGAGGAAACGACCCGCACCGGCACGCTCGTCTTTGAAGGCGACGTCGATCTGAACGGCGCCATGCGCACGATCACCGTCAGCAACCCCGTGACGAAGTGGACGGAATTCAAGGGCACGCTTTCGAACGGCAGCCTGACGAAAGCCGGCGCGGGCCTGCTGGTCCTGAGCGGAACGAATACCTATGCCGCCGGCACCCTCGTCGCGGGCGGCACCTTGCAGGGCACGACGGACAGCTTGCAGGGGAACATCACCAACAACGCCGCGCTCGTCTTCGACCAGACCGCCGCCGGCACCTATGCCGGCGTGTTGAGCGGCAGCGGTTCGGTGACCAAGAACGGCACGGGCACGCTGACGCTGAGCGGGGCGAATCTCCACAGCGGCCTGACGGTCGTGAACGAGGGCTTGCTGGTCGTGTCCGGATCGGCCGCGAATTCGGCCCATCTGGTGGGCGGCGGCGCGCACTTGACGGGGGCCGGCACGATCGGCGAACTCATCGTGGACGGCACGGTCCATCCGGGAACGGCGAGCAATACGGTGGGCACCCTGGACGTCGACGACGTGTTCCTCTCGCCCGGCGGCGCCCTGCGCTTCGACGTCGCCCAAGCCACCGGCACTCCCGGCACGCAGTGGGATCTGATCGACAGCACCGGCGGCATCACGGTGGACGCGACCGAACTGGCGCCCTTCACGGTCCAGGTGGTCGGCGCACCGCTCGGATTCGATCCCGCCACGCCGTGGTCGTGGAAGTTCATCGAGGCGGCCGACGGGGTGGTCAGCGGCTTCGCGGCCAACAAGTTCGCGACGGACACGTCGGGCTTCACCAGCGACATGGGCGGCGGCGCCTTCGTCGTGACGGAAAGCGGCGGCGACCTGTACCTGGAATTCCAGATTCCGGGCGTGGCGGTGCTGGGCACCAACTTCGCGACGATCGTCAACGGCGACGCGACGCCGGCGGCGGCCGACGGCACGGACTTCGGCAACGTCTCGATCGGCAGCGCCGAAGTGCGCACCTTCTTCGTGACCAACACGGGCGGCGCGGCCCTGTCCCTGGACGACGTGGCCATCGGCGGCGCCGACGCGGGCGATTTCGTGGTGGTGGCGACCAACGACGCGTCCGTGGCCGCCGGCGACGTGGCGCCCTTCACGATCGCCTATTCGCCCAGCGATCTCGGCGCCTCCGTCGCCACGGTCTACTTGACCAACGGCGTGTCGGCGTCCTCGCCGTACACCTTCGCGCTGGCGGGCACCGGCCTGATCGCCGGACCGACGAACCTGCTCGTGCGCAACGACGGCTACGAGATGATCCGCCTGACGTGGAACAAGGCCGCGGCCTTCGACGTCATGATCGTGCATCGCAACAACGCCGCTCCGGGGGATCCCACCCAGGGCAACGCCTATGCCGTGGGCGCGGCCTGCGGCGGCGGCACCGTGCTCTACAAGGGCTCGGCGGAGGAATTCGAGCACGTCGTGCCGGCGAATTCGACCAACTACTACGCCGTGTATTCCTATTCCGGCGCCAACGAGTACTCGGCGGCGGCGCGCGGCTATGACTTGACCGAGCCGTTCGAGCCCAACCTGAGCTACGATCCGTTCTCCTACACGAACGGCGTCGCGCTCTCCGGCCGCAGCGGCGGCGTGGGCTGGAGCAATGCCTGGAGCCTCGCGGCGGGCACGGAAGCGGTGGAGATGGGGCATTACAGCCTCGTGCCGGCGCTGGGCTTCGGCACGGAACAAGGCAACCAGCTCTCCAGCACCGAACTGGCCAGCGGCGAATGGGTGCAGGCCAGCCGGGCGCTCAGCGCGGCGAACACGACGTCCAACATCTACGTGGGCTGGGTCATGAACGTGCCGTCGGCGGGCGCGAACCGCTATGCGGGCGTGGAAGTCTACGGCGGCACCGGCGGCACCCAGACGCTGTTCCGGGCCGGCTTGCTCGCGGGCGCGACAAACGCGTCCGTGCAATTCCTTTCGGTATCCGGCGCGGCCACCAGCACCGTCCAGGTGGTGCCCGGCAATGATTACACCTTCATCGCGAAGTTCGAACGGACGAACAACCTGCTGCGCCTGCTGGCCTATACCACGAACGACATCATTTCCCCCGAGCGGGACAACGAGCCGGTCACGTGGCATGCGACCGTCAGCAATTCCACCATGTCCGAAAACTTCTACGGCGTTCGCCTGGTGGCCTCCAACGGCACCGCCACGGCCGGCACCGTGAAGTGGGACGAAATCCGCGTGGCCCGGAACTGGACCAACCTCTTCTCCGAGGCGCGCGCGCCGATTTGGAAGGGCACCACCGGGCTCTTGAAAAACCAGTGGATCAATCCGTACAACTGGGTGGGCAACCGGCTGCCGTGGCAGACCAACGACACCTGCGTGTTCTACCGCAGCTTGCCGTACACCGGCGACATCGAGGTGATCCACCTGGGCAGCCTCTACAACTACAAGGGCCTGAAGTTCAACGAGAACGCCGACATCGACGTGAACATCCGGCCCGTCGACTACAACCTCTGGATCATCCGCGCGACGAACGGCCTGGGCCTGTTCTCCAACGGCATCGAGATCATGGAGGAGTCGGGCGGCACCCACAGCCTCGGCAACATGACGGTCCGGGCCGACCAGGCGTGGAGCAACGCCTCCGACCAGGTCTTTAGCCTGGTCGGGTACATCAAGGGACCCGCCTTTGCCGTGAACAAAGGGGGAAAGGGCCGGATTCATATCGCCGGCAGCGACAACAGCCATTTCTACGGGAACTTCACCGTGCACCAGGGCGCGATGAGCATCGGCGCGCGCAAGTCGCTGGGCACCAATACGGTCAACGGCTGGACGGCGGTCGATGCCGGCGGCGCGCTGGAGTTGCGGCCCACGGGCGCGACCACGTACTACCCGGAATTCCTGCGGCTGGCCGGCATGGGCGTCACCAACGAGGGCGCCTTCCGCAACGTGCAGTACAACAACACATGGCCGGGCGCGATCTCGTTGCACGGCGCGGCGCGGATCAATGCCGATGTCGGCACGACGCTGACGCTGACCGGCGGCATCAACGCCACCAATGCCCAGCACAACCTCTACCTGGGCGGCGCGGGCGGCCTTTCGATCACCACCGCTGGCATTGGCACCAACGTGCTGGATCTCGTCAAGGATGGGACGGGGACGGCGACCCTGGCGCGGGCGAGCGCCCATGCCGGAGCCACCCTGGTCAGCAACGGCATGCTCCGGCTGACCTTGGCCAGCGCCATGCCTTCGAACACGTTCGTCCGGGTGGCGGCCGGCGCGACGCTCGACCACGCCAACTACAACCAGACGATCGGCTCGCTGGAAGGCGCCGGCACGGTCGAGCTCGGCAGCGCCCGCCTGGTCGCGGGCGCCAACGGCAGCAACACGACGTGGAGCGGCGCCCTCAACGGCACGGGCGGTCTGGACAAGCGCGGCGGCAGCATCATGACCCTGTCCGGCGCCAATCCCTACAGTGGGCCGACCACGGTCAGCAACGGCACGCTCATCGTCAGCGGTTCCGTGCCCAATTCGGCCTTCGCCGCGCGCGACGCCGGCACGCTCATGGGCGACGGCCCGATCGGCGCGCTGTCGATTGCCGCCACGGTGGATCCGGGCAACGCCACGGGTGCCGTGGCGACCCTGGAGGCCGGTGCGATCACGCTGCAGGCCAACGGCATCCTCGTGGTGGACATGGCCAACGTCTTCGGCACGGCCGGCAGCCAATGGGATCTGGTGAATTCCTACGGCGGCATCACGTCGCTGGCGAGCGGGACCTTCGTCATCAAGGTGCGCGGCAATCCGACCGGTTTCGATTCCTCGCAGAACTACGCCTGGAAGGTCATGGGCGGCGTTTCGCCGGTGAGCGGCTTCAACGTCAACCGGTTCGTCGTCGATGCGTCCGAGTTCCAGCCCAGCCTGGACGGCGGTCTCTTCAGCGTGAGCGTGGACGGCAACGACCTGAACCTGACGTTCACCACGGGTTCCGGCATCCCGGTCTGGGACGGCGAGGGCGTGGACGCCAACTGGGACACGGCGGCCAACTGGGAGGGCGACATCGCGCCCATCGGCGAAAAGACCGTGTTCTTCTATACCGGGCTGTATTCCGGACAGACGATCCTGCTGAACGGCATCCGCTCGGTCTTGGGCGTCCGGTTCACCGACCAGGCGGACCAGTCGCTGACCTTCTCCGGCACGCGCCTCAACGTGAATTCCGCCGGCATCGCGATCGACGCCAACTCGGAAGGCGCGCATACGCTGGCGTGCTTGGTGCAACTGAGCGCGAGCCAGGCCTGGACGAACGATTCGGCCCAGCCGTTCGCGGCGGCGGGCGCGATTTCGGGTGCGCAGCCGCTGCACAAGGCCGGCGCGGGCCATCTCGTGCTGGCGGCCAACAACACCTTCAGCGGCGGGCTCTACGTCGATCGCGGCAGCGTGCAGCTGAATTCCAGCACGAACGCGATGGGCACCGGCGGCATCGCCGTGGGGACGAACGCCACGCTGGAACTGAACGGTGCCTTCGCCTGGCGGCCGGTCGCCACGGTGCTGTCCGGCACCGGCACCAACGGCGGCGGCGCCCTGCGCCAGGTTTCGACCGGCCTCGGCGAATGGCGCGGCAACGTCTCCCTGGGAGCGGATTCGACGATCGCGATCCCCATCGGCACCTTCAACACCTACGGGACCCTCGCGGCCGGGAGCCATACGCTCTACGTCACCAACAACTACGGCTTCACGATGCAGGCCGGCCAACTGACCGGCACGAAGACGACCGACGACGGCGCGCTGCACAAGTCGGGACCGGGCAACCTGTTCCTGCGGGCTTCGACCTTGGTCGGCAGCCTGACGGTGGCCAGCGGACCGGTGCGCCTGGTGGAAGATCTGGCGGATGGCGGCGGCAAGCTGGTCCTGCAGCAAGGCGCGGTCGTGACCGCCAGCAACAGCGAAAACCGCACCATCGCCAAACCGGTGACGATCCAAGGGGCGGTGGCGCTCGGCGCCCGCAGCACCTACTCCGGCGCGCTGACGTTCACGAATGCCGTCGATCTCGCCGGCGACCTGCGCTCGGTGTCGGTCAGCAACCTGGTGACGGTCAGCGGCGTGATTTCCAACGGCGGACTGATCAAGATGGCCTCCGGCACGATGACGGTGGCCGCGGTCAACACCTATCTGGGCGCCACGACGGTCGGCGAGGGGACGCTCGTCGTGAACGGCACCTCGGCCGGATCGACCCATACGGTCGCGGCCGGCGCCACCCTGCGCGGCAGCGGCACCGTCGGCCCCCTGTCCATCTACGGCACCGTGGATCCGGGCAGCGGCGCCGCGACCGCCGGTCAATTGTCCGCCGGCGAGGTCACCCTGACCGACGGCGGCATCCTGCGCGTGGATCTGCCCAACGCCGTCGGCACGGCCGGAACCGATTGGGACCTGCTGGTTTCGTCCGGCGCGCTCGACGTGCACGACAGCGGGGACTTCGCGATCGAAGTCGCCGGCGCGGGCGCTGGATTCGACCCGGGCATCAACCAGTCCTGGAAGATCATGGACGGCACGGCGGTCTGGGACTTCGACGCCGACCGGTTCTGGGTCGATGCCTCCCGGTTCACGCCGGCGACCTACAACGGCACCTTCAGCGTGACCAACGACGAAGCCAACGACGATCTCTACCTCTACTTCCGGCCGTCGGTCGAGACCGCGGATTACTTCAGCGTGTCGGCGCTCAACTCCACGAACATGACGCTCGATTTCGAGCTCAACGGCGCCGGGCAGGACGTGGTGATCGTCTACAACACCAGCGGCTCGTTTACGGCTCCGTCGGGCGTCCCGCCCGCGCGCGAAGCGGACTTCGCCGGCGGCAAGGTGGCCTACGTGGGCGACGAGTTGACCTACGTCCACACCGGCCTGGTCAGCTGCACGCATTACCACTACGCGATGTTCTCGTACTACGACGGCCGCTATTCCGCGGCGCTCCTGGACGACGACACGACCCTGCCGCCGCCGGCGCCGGTGGTCTTGGAAGCCACCAACGTCACGACGACCAGCTTCTATGCCAACTGGGAGTCGCTGGACGGCGCTTCGAACTACCGGCTGGACGTCAGCGACAGCCCGTATTTCACCGGCGGCGCCGCGGGCGCCACGGAGAATTTCCTGTTCCAGGGCTTCGAAGGCACCGCCGGCGACAACTGGACCATCATGAACGGCAATGCGTACGTGTCGCCGACGAATCTGGCCAGCGATTCGCCGGCGTCCAGCCGCGTCCGCACCGGCGGCTATTCCTGGCAGCGCGTCCGCGGCCAGGCGGAATTGATCCTGGCCCAGGCGACCATCGAGGGCTATACCGCCCGCACGGTGGAAGTGCGCGTGGCCAGCATCTCCACCAACGGCACCAACGGGGCGGAAAGCGGGGACCAGGTCAAGATCTACGTGGCGCTCGACGGCGCGGCGTTCGGGACCGAACCGGACGTCACCATTTCCGGCGCGGCGGGCTCCGGCAACGCCCGCTGGGGCTTCGGCGCCACGGGCGTCGTGGAAACCATCGCGGGCACGCCCGTCAGCGTGGCGGCGCCGCAGACCGGCGGTCCCAACGACAACAATTACTCGGTCGCTCGCATCGCCATCCCGGCCGCGGCCGCGACCTTGTCCCTGAAGATCGCCGTGACCAACAATTCCGCGGCCGAAGTCTGGGCGATCGACGACGTCCTGGTGCAAGGCAAGCTCATCGCCTCGCAGTTCGTGCCGGGCTTCGAGGATCTGCTGGTGGCGGGCACGAGCCAACTCGTGACCGGGCTGACCGAAGACGTGACCTACTACTACCGCGTGCGCGCGGAAAGCGCCGGCGGCTGCACAAGCGGCAATTCGGACATCCAGCCGGTCATCACCACGATGGACGCGCCGGACGCGCCGCTGGTGCTGGCCGCCGCGGACGGCGCCAGCACCGACAACGTCGCCGTGGAGTGGCGCGACGTGGACACCGAAACCGCCTATTATCTGTATCGGGGAACGACCGACGTGTTCGGCAGCGCCGCGCGCATCCAGACGAACGCCATGAACGTCACGAATTGGCTCGACGAGTCGGCCACTCCCGGCCAGCTGTACTACTACTGGGTCAGCGGGACCAACCAGAACGGCGAAGGCACCGCGAGCGATTCGGATGCGGGCTACCGATTGCTGGGCGCGGTGACGAACGTGGACGCCTCGCAAGGGACTTCTTCCAACCACGTGACGGTCACGTGGGACGACATCGAAGGCGAGACGGGCTACGGCATCTGGCGCAATCTGGACGACGACACCAATACGGCCGAATGCGTCGGCACCGTTTCCGCCGGCACGCTGACGTTCAACGACGTCACGGCCATCCCGGGCTGGGACTACCGCTATTGGGTGCTGGGCACCAACAGCACCAGCGCCAGCAGCGGAGCGTGGAGCGATCCGGCCGCCGTGGGCTACCGGACGCCGATCGTCAATCCGACGGCCACGCTGGCCATGGACGGCCGCGAAATGGTCCGGGCCGAGATCGCCGCGAACGGCACGGGCGATCCCGTCATCGTCCTGCATTCGACCGTCGGGCCGGTCCTGGCCTATCCGGGACCCTACACGAACACCTACGCCGCCGGCGACGTGATCTCCATCGGCACCAATTCGGCGACGGTGGTCTACAAGGGCGCGCCGGCCGGTTTCCGCGAGCACGTGGTCACGGCCAACACGACGAACCACTACCGCATCTTCAGCATCCTGACGAACACCTATTACTCGGACGGCTTGATCGTCGAGGGGCTGGCTTCGTCGCGGTATCCGTCGAACGTCTATTCCGAGACCTTCTCCTACACGAACGTGAACCTGAGCACCGGCAGCTTCTCCAACAAGACCGGCGGCTATCTGTGGAGCGGGGCCTGGAGCCTGTCGACGGCCGGCGCCGGCTTCGGCTGGACCGTGCGGACCAACGTCGTGGCCGGCACGCCGGCGTGGAACGTCGTCCAGTCGAATTATCCGACCGTGGTCGGCAACCGCGCGGTCCTGCAGGCCGAGGGCGTTGGCCACAACGCCGCCTACCGGGCCATCGCCGCCACCAACAGCGGGACGATCTACGTGGGCGCCATCGTCGCCTACCAGTACGACGGGGCCGAAGGGACCAACAAGTACATGACCATCGGTCTGATGAACGACACCGCCACGGAACTGGAATTCGGCAAGGTGTTCGGACGGGCGAACTACTTCGACATCCGCCGCGGCAGCGCCAACGGCAGCGTCAGCACCTACCAGATGCACGGCTGGGGCGAACCGGGCCGGAGCACCAACGACTGGTACTGGATGGTGGTGAAGTACGACTTCGACACCGGCGGCGGCACCGCCTACGCCAATTGCTATTATCAGGGGCAGAACATCCCGTATGAAGAGCCCACGAGCTGGGAAGCCACTTGGTCCGGCATGGGCATCTCGGAAATCGACGGCATCGAGCTCAAGGGCGGCAGTTCCGGTTCCGGCTGGCTAGGCGGGGCCATCTGGGACGAAATCCGGATTTCGTCCGTCTGGCCTTCGCTGATCGGCCAACCCAATCTCATGCCGTGGCCGGCACCGGTGGACTTCGGCGCGGTGGAATCCACGTTGTCCAGCAACCTCACGTTCTGGATCGCCAATCTCGGCGGCGACAACGTCCCGCTGGTCACGACGAACGCGAACTCGTTCACCTTGACCGGTCCGGACGCGGGTTATTTCGCCTTGGCCACCAACCGGTTCAACAGCATCCTGACTCTCGGCCAGAGCAACGGGGTGGGAATCACCTTCTGGCCCACCAACGCCGGGATCGTCGCCTACACCAACGCCTGGCTGATGGTGTCGAACAACTCCGGGCTGAATCCGTATCCGATTCAGCTGCTGGGCACGGGCATCCCGACCATATCGACCAACGAGCCCGTGGTGTCCAACTACTTCATCGGCGACGGCCGGTGGTTGACGGACGCCATGGTCACGTCCGGCGTCTTCGCCGTCACGGCCGAGGTCTACCACGTGCGCGGCATCCGGACCGCCAGCTACGACCTGCTCAACGGCGCCGGCGACGTGATCCTGACGAACGAAGCCTTCGCCACGTGGTCTTCGACCGATGGATTCACCTTCGTGCTGTCCGATGCGGCGCATCCGGGCCACTGGCCGGCCACGCCGTCCACCAACTATCATCTCCGCGTCCGCCTCGAATCGTCGAACTTGGTGGCGACGACGCAGACGATCTACACGGCCGACGGCGTGGTGACCGCGCCCGACCTGTTCTTCTCCGAATACGTCGAAGGCACCAGCGACAACAAGGCCTTGGAAATCTTCAACGGCACCGGCGCGGCGACGAACCTGAGCCACTACGGTCTCCGCTACAAGATGAACAATTCCGTCGATTGGGATACCACCTACGACTACATGGCGTTGCCGGACTTCGTCTTGCAGCCGGGAGCCACGTTCGTGATCGTGAATCCGAGCGCCGAAGCCGGCCTGCTGGCCCGGGGCCACTTCACCAACGCCAGCATGACCGCCTTCAACGGCAACGATTCCATCTTCCTGATGAAGGGCATCGGCGCGGAAGATCCGCTGGACGCCATCGGCGCCAGTCCCAGCGGCGGCGATTTCGCGCTCGATACGACGCTGTACCGCCTGCCGGCCGTCACCAATCCGGCCGCGGTCTACAGCGCCGCGGAATGGACCAATCTGGCCGCGATCACCTATACCAACCTGGGCAGCCACCGGATGGACGGCGCCTTGGGCAAGCCGATGGTCTTCACGGTGGACGACGACGACGTCGAAAGCCCCGAAATCGACGCCGTGACGGTGGACGGCTTGCCTCCGTCGGAATCCTCGCCGGGTCCGGACATCGTTCTGACGAACGTCCCGTCGAGCGGATTGCCGGTCGCCTGGACCATTCAAGACGCGGAAAGCGGCGTGTTTGCCGCCAGCAACCGCTACGTCTTGCGGACGGGGCTGACCGTGGTCGCCTCCGGCTGGATCACGGCCGGCGCCGACGGAGACGGCCAAGCCGCGGCGCTGCCGGTTTCCGTCGACGTGCCGAAGAACCTGCTCCCGGGCGGGGATTACGAGCTGGTGCTGTCCGGCGTGGACCACGATCCTGAATTCGCGGACGATCCGTGGGAGGCTTCGCACCAGTTCTTCTTCCGGATCCTCTCGCCGGTCATCGGAACCGCCCCCGCCAGCCTGGACTTCGGCCAGGTCGGCGTGGGCCTGACGTCGAACCTGACCTTGGTCGTGACCAACAGCGGCAATGCGGCGCTGAACGTCTCCGACTTCGAATTCGTGGGCTCGGGCTTCGCCTTCTTCGAGGCGGACGTCGATTCCCTGGTCGTCGCGCCCGGCACGGCGTCGAACGTCGTGGTTTCCTTCGTCCCGGCCGGCGGCGGCAACTTCTACTGGACGCTGGTCCTCCACAACGATTCCGGCAACGCGCCGGCCCTGGAAGTGCCGCTGACCGGTTCCTGCTACGATCCGGAAACGATGCCGCCGGAAATCATGGCTTACGCCGTCGTCGATGAAGACGTCGCCACGGACGTCAACGAGGTGACCGACCACGCCGCCGCCCACGGGGAATTGACGGCCAGCTTCGAAATCTACCACCTGCTGGGCGTGCAGACGATCGGCGCCACCTTTGACCTGCTGTATCCCGACGGCACCTTGGCCCTGGACAACGTGCCGCTGGCGGCCACGGGGACCGTGACGAACGACGGCGCCGTCTGCACCGTCTTCACCGGGTTCCCGACCGCCTTCTATCCCGCGACGCTCGGCGTCTATACCGCCCGCGTCACCGCCGTCAGTTCCAACGGCATCCCGATGACCGACGAAATCCGGTTCTCCACCTCCGGCGGCGGGGTGCAGGTCCTCACCGAAACCTTCAACAGCGTCACCAACAGCACCCTCTACGAGAACGGCATCGCGACCGGCGGGGATTGGGGCGTGTGGGCCTTCACGCAAACCCGCTGGGACCAGTCGCTGTACGGCAAGGCGCCGACGGTCCGGGCCGGCGGCACGCTGGTTTCGCCGGTTCTCAGCAACGGCTGCACCCAGATCACCTTCGACTACAAGCGCCCGTACTCCGAATCCGGCGCGTTCGACGTGGACGTGCTCGTCAACGGAGCGGTGGTGGGCACCGTGACGGCCATGCCGCCGAACACCACCACCATCTACACCCACCAGATCACCGGGCTGAACTTCAGCGACGAAGTGGTCATTTCCTTCACCAACAAGGCCTCCAGCAACAAGCGCATGACGATCGACAACGTCGCGATCCTGACCCTGGGCACCGCGACGAACGAGATCATGACGGTCGAAGTCGTGGACGAAGACGCGACGGGGCCGGCGCACAGCGGGTTCAACGTGGACGCGGCCATCTTCACGACCAACCAGTTCCTGCCCGGCGGCCTCGTCGTGACCGGTCTGGTGATGGACTTGCAGAGCGGCGTGTTCGCCGCCAGCAACACGTGGACCCTCTACAGCAACGCCACCGCGATCGCCAACGATTCGTTCACCATGGATCCGGCCGCCGACGGCGCCGGCATCAGCAACGTCGCCGCCGGCCTGTCGGCCACCATCCCCGGCAACCTCCTCAACTGGGTGCCCAACGGGCAATTCTCCCTGGAGGTTGTCAGCACCGACTACGACGCCGACCGTCCCGACGACTGGACGCAGACCACCACGGAATACACGTTCGGCATCGCCGAATACGTGCCGGTGCCCAGCAACTTCCTGGCCTGGGCCGACGGCCCCGAAATGGTCGTGATGCGCTGGGACCTGAACGACGCGTCCGGCGGCCTGCTCCTGTGGTCCACCAATCCGATCGTCGCCGGTCCGGTCAAGGGCACGGCGTATGCGGTCAACGATGCGCTCGGCACCGCGCTCGTGGCCTACAACGGGTCCGCGGAAGCGCTGGAAATCGTCGTGCCGGTCCATTCCACCAATTACTTCCGCCTGTACGGCGCGGCGGGCACGACCTATTCCGCCTCGTACGTCGAGCCGGCGACCAATCCGGCCGTGACGATCAGCTATGAACGCGGCGAAATCTGCGACCAGTTCGCCTATACCAACAGCGTCACGCTGTCCAACCAGGCCGGCCTGGCCACCGGCCAGGGCTGGAACGGCGCCTGGCAGGGCGACGACCGCTCCTTCCTGACCATCGACGACACGAACCTGCTGAGCGGCGCCATCGGCTACCCGACGCCCTACGCCAACAAGCTGCAGTGGGTCTACAATTCCAACGTGCCGGTGACCGGCCAGATCTACCGCGCGTTGGCCACCCCGCGCAGCGGCCGCACGTTCATCGCCTTCATGATGAACTACAAGACAGCGGATACCAACGGCGCCAACAAGTTCATCGGCCTCTCGCTGATGAGCGGCGCGAGCTGCGAAACCGAGGAAGTCTTCTTCGGCAAGCCGGCCGGCGCCGGCAACATGGCCGGCATCTACGAGCCGGGCACGGACCACGAGGAAAACTCGGCCACGTATACCATGACGGCGAACCACTTCGAGGACTACATGGTCGTCGGCGAATGGGACGCGACGAACCATACGGCCCGGATGTGGGCCTTCCACCGCGACGGCGGCGACATCCCCGAAATCTACACCAACGCCACGCCGATCGCGGTCTACAGCAACGACGCCATCGACGTCGCCACCATCACCGGCATCCGGCTCGCCGCGGGCATCTCCGCCGAGGGCGGGTCGTCCCTCGACCACGCGTATTTCGACGAAGTCCGCGTGGGCGCCACCTGGGACGAAGTGCTCAACTTCACCTATCCGAACGTCTACAACTACTGGCTGGACGGCCACACGAACCTGGTCAGCGACGGCCAGCTCGTCGAGCCCACCAACAGCTACCCGGTGACCTTCGCGGTGTACCACCGCCGCGGCATCCAGGAAACGCGGTTCACCCTGCTGGATCTGGAAACCACCAACTGGCTGTACAATCCGGTGATCTTCGCGGGCCTGTCGAACACCCTCGCCGGCGGCCAGCAGATCTTCACCAACATCGTCACCGAACGCCTGCCGACCAACGAAGTGGAACTGGCGACCTACACCTCCCGCGTCTGGGCGGTCTCCGTCAGCGGCAAGGAAACCAACACCATCGTCCTGGCCGAGCAGGCCGGCGCGACCGACCTGTTCTTCGGCGAGTTCGGCGAAGGGAACTACCAGGACAAATACGTCGAGCTCTACAACGGCACCGGCAGCGACATCAACCTGAGCCAGTACATGCTCATGGTGCAGATGAATCCGACCCATTACGACGACTACACGCTGAACAGCTGGATCCGGCCGTGCCATCTCTCGGCGACGGACTACTGGCTGCCGCACGGCGAAACACTGCTGGTTCTCAACGGCGAGCCGGAAAACTTCGTGCACAACCTGCCGATCATGACGAACGCGCTGATTTCCAACTCCGTGCCGTATCTGATCACCACCAACCTGGTGCTGCAGGTCAGCGGCAACGACGTGATCGGCCTCTTCAACCTCGCCGATCCCACGCATTGGATCGACGCCTGCGGCATCGCCCCGGATTCCGGATCGGGCGAACGCTACATCATGCGCCGGATGGCGGATGCCGTCGTGCCCTTGTCCTATCCCAGCATCATCGCCACGAACGACTGGGATTACCGGACCTGGGACGGCGATGCCTCGGTGGGCTACACCAACTTCCTGGCGACCGCCGGCGTCTACGACCGCCTCGTCGGTCTGGGCGGCTTCATCACCTTCCGCACCTACGACGACGACACGGACCTGCCGACGGTGGGCAGCAACAGCGTGCTGAAGATCGGGACGGAAGGGGATTACACGGACCTGACGCAGCAGGCCGGCGAACACGAGGTGGTCTTCACCGCCTGGAGCTTCACGAACAGCACGGTCGAGGAAGCCGCGAAACCGTGGTGGGGCAGCCTGCTGACCAATGCCGCCATCACCTGGACGCCGGCCTACACCGACGAGCTGATCGCCGTGGAGACCGGCGGCACGGGCGAAAACGACGTGTTCGACGGCTATGGCCAGGTCAACAAGGGCGAGCTGTACATGCGCAACGTCGGCGGAACCCATTGGGACTTCAGCGCGACCAACCTGCCGTGGATCCAGTTCGAGCTGCCGCTGGTGGCCGCCGAGGACATCGTGCTTTCGTGGGCGGAAGACGGCGGCGCCTACAGCTTCACCAACGTGTCCGTGCAGTGGTCCGCGACCGGAGAAGAAGGATCCTTCCTCACCAACGCGGCCTGGCGGCCTTGGACGATGACCGACTGCACCGATTGGCGCACGCGCTACATCGAATTCTCCAACGCGGTGCCGGCGGGCATCTCCCGGGTCTACCTGCGCTTCGTGCTCGGTCCCGGACATGGCGGCGCCCTGGGCAACACGAACGGCGCGTTCCGCATGGACAACATCCAGCTCTTCGGCCGGCCCCATGAATTCGAGGTGACGGACGGGCAAATCGTGGCGTCCGGCAACGCGCTGCACTTGATGGGCAACGTGTACGACGCCAGCGGCATCCAGACCAACCAGGCCATCATGGCGATCGGCGCCAAGTCCGGTTCGAGAAACAACGCGAAATGCGAAGGCGACGGCAAGACGAACAGCTCAACCTTGTGGTGGGATATCGCCGGATTGACGGGCGACGAAATCACCGATTGGGTCCTCTCGTCGGAAGCCGGGTCCGGCATTCCGATGACCATCGACGTTCCCGATGCGGACGTCGACCGCGCGGGCGACGTGATGCAATTCTCCGGCAGCCTCGGACGGATGCGCGTGATCGACGACGACATGGACCGTCCGCGCCTGACGCTGTCCACCATGAAGCCGCGCCGCGGGACCCTTGCCCAGTGGCTCTTCACCAGCACCAACTCGCTCTTGCCGACCCGGGCGGACGGCAGCGTCGAGGTCGGGCCGATCCATACGGAGACCCTCAACGGCGCCGTGAGCACCCCGCGGTTCGTGGCCTTCCCGGCCACCAGCGGAACCTGGGCGGTGCGCCAGAGCGGCTGGCAATGGCAAACGAAGTACTGGGCCGTGGAATTGACGCCGGAAACCGACGTGGGCATCACCAACCTTTCGTTCCAGACGTGGATCAACAAGACCAACGGCCCGACGCATTGCTATGTCCGCCATTACGTGAACGGCGTGAGCAATTCGTCGTCTGCGGCGATCTACTTCAACGGCGGTTTGCCGCCGGCCACGAACGTCTGGTATCCGGTTTCGGCCAGTTGGCCGACCAACGCGCCGCTGACCCTGACGGCCGGGGCCACGAACCAGATCCGCATCCATTGCATGGGCGGCACCAGCAATTCCATCGGCACTTATCTGGCGATCTACAACTTGACCCTGCTGCAAGGCGCGGTGGGCACCAACGGCATCACCGAGGTCTCGGATCAGGAATTCGCCACCGGCTCGTTCAAGCTCCAAGGCTCCACGTGGGACGACGACAGCGGCCTTTGCGCCACCAACACGGCGGATGCGACCCGGCGGCCCCGGTTCTCGATGAGCACGCCCGCCGGCGCCATGTTCGTCACGAACCAGCCGTTCACCTTCACCAACGCCTACTCCGACGGCGGAATCACGAACGAAGACGCGGGCGGATTCAGCGCCGATTTGCCGCAACCGACCTATACGAATCTCATGCTGGGCGAATATCTGGGCTCCGCCAGCGTGTGGGACTACGACCACGATCGCACCAGCGACGATTTGCAGATGCGCGGCGATCTGGCCATGTACGTGGTGGACAACGACGTCGGGGTTCCGACGGCCGTCGGCACCGTGAAGGTGAACGGCATGCCGGGCGGCACCGTGACCCGCGATACCGCCCCCTGGACCAATCAGCCTGAATTCATCGTCACCTTCGACACGGTGTCGGTGGACCAAGATCCGGGCGGGGCCTATTCGGCCAAGCAGCGGATGCTCTCCGGCATCGGCGAGTATCGCGTCACGACCACCGATATTTCCGGCTTGACCGCCAGCAACCGCGCGGCCTACGGCACGCCGTACGCCGTGGCGGCCACCAATGGCGCTTTGGCCAACTACGGGTTCGAGATGTCGGGCGTGGGCTGGACCACCAGCGGCGACTGCTTCTTCCACTTCCAGGGCAGGTTGGGCGACACCAACCGACCCTACGAGGGGACCAACTGCATGAAGACCGCCAACGGCGGAACGGCTTCCCAGACGATCGAGTTCATCAATTTGGCTTCCAACGCACCGCTCGTGGGCGTGAGCGGCCGGTATCGGTGCGACACGGCGGAAGGAGCCATCTTCCGGATCGAGGCGTTTGCCGCCAGCAATCTGCTGACAGCGGTATCTTCGAACAACTTGGCGTTGGGCACGGCGGCCAACTGGACGCAATTCAGCATTGCTCCGGCGGCGATCGGCGACGGCACGGTGGAAGTGCTGAAGATTTCCCTGATCGACGGCGGCGGCAACACGACCTATTGGGACGATATCCGCCTGTCCGTCGGCATCGGCACCAACCTGCCTTCGATGCGGTTCGTCGCCACGGCGGCCAACCAGGGCATCTCCACCCCCAACTACCTGTTCGCGGTCGATGCCGACAACAACCGGGCCGGCGACCGCATGGGCGGAACGCCTGCCGCATTCTACACGGCCTACGACATCACGCCGCCGACCCATGTGGGCAATTTGACGGCGTCCACGGAGGAGGTCGATGATCCGACGACGCAGTTCGATCTGACCTGGATTTCGGCCGGCGTCGGTCCCGACGAAACGACGCACGACAATTATCCCTCGTGGGGCGGCGGCAGCCGCGATCTGCTCTCGCCGTGGCGGTCCTACAAGATCTACTACAGCACGTGGATCCCGCCGGATGGCGCGCCGGCCGACTACGTCTACACCAACTTCGTCGAAAACGGCACCTACCGGTCTTGGTCCAACAAGACGTGGGAGTCCACGATCGACGATCCGGGCGCCGGCTCCTTCCAGCCCAACTACAACGCGCTGACGAACATGAGCCGCAGCACCATCCGCCTGTACGATCTGGACTTCGACCAGGACTATGCGGTCGTGATCGTGGGCGTGGACCGGGCCGGCAACGAAGGACCGGCGGGCAACCTGAGCTGGGCCACCAACAACACGATCAAGTTCTCCCTGACCCGCGGCTGGTCCATGGCCAAGACCAACCTGCCGCCGGACTTCCAGAGCCTGCCGTTCCTGACCAACACGGCCGCGAAGCGGGCGGCGGCGCTGGCTTGGACCGCTTCGGGTCCGACCAATCCGAACGCCGGTGCGCGCGTGACGAATCTCTACACGCAGGTGAAGAAGGAATACGACCTGATTTATTGGGATTCCGCGACGTTCCGCGAAAGCAGCAACAACGTGTGGCATCTGGTCGGCACCAACAGCGTCATGACCAACTGGTTCGTGGACGACGGCGCCCAACTGCGGACGCGCGGCACCATCCGGTTCTACCGCGCGTCGTACAAGGATCGCTGGCGCCACACGCGCACGGACGGCACCAACGTCGTGCCGCAGCGGCCGCTGGCCAGCGAAGAAGTCTACGCCCTCCACAACGTGGTCCTGTCGGGCGGCCAGAACTTCGTGGCGCTGCACGGCAAGCCGTATGCGAACACCTTCGAGGCGGTGTTCGGCAGTCTGGAGGCGTTCCCCGGCGGCAGTTCGGCCAGTCCGGCCACGGGCGCCACGGTCGTGGAATTCTACGGCGCCGGCACCAACGCGCCGACTTCGCAGCAGTACTTCCTGAACGAATACGGTCGCTGGATGACGGTCGAAACCGGCACCAACACCAGCATCGACGTGACGACGAATCAGATGGGCGACGACTTCTTCAGCCGCGGCTTCGCCATCAACCTGCCGAGCAACTTGGTGGAACTGGGCTATGCGACCACGACCGCGGTGGATTATTCGCACCTGACCGACAGCGGCACGCCGGTGCAAGTGGATGCCATGGTTTGGACGCCTATCGCCCAGGTGCCGACCAACAACGTCGGCTTCAGCCAACGGATCTACACCGGCGATCGCAGCGTTCGCACCAATCAGGTGCGGGTGTACAACGTCGCGGCGCTGCGGCTGCCGGTGGCGACGCATCCCAGCCAGCTGAATCTGACCGACTGCGGATTCACGGGCGGCGCGCCGGGCGCCAGCGATGAAATCTACACGATGAACACGGCGACGAAGGACCTCATGGGCGGCCATTCCATCTATTGCGACGCCAATGGCGTCTGGCGATTCATGCCGAGCATCGCCGGCACGCCGGGCGATCTGGTTCCGCCCGGATTCTTCAAGCCCAACGACGTGCTCGTGATCGTTTCGCGTAACGAGGCCGCGGGCGGCTACTGGACTTGGAATTACCATCCCGCCCAGTTCTACACGCTGCCGACCCGGTGGATGGGCTGGACGGACCTCCCTTCGGGCGGGGCGCTCGATGCCGAACCGACGGTCAATTCCTCGGCGCTCTCGTTCACGAACGTCAGCGCCACCCAGATCGCGGCCAACTGGACGGTCGGAAACGGCGCGCGCCGGATCGTGGTGGTTCGAGCGGGGACCAGCACGACCTGGACGCCGACCGACGGAATTTCGCCGGACGGAGTGAATGCGGACTTCCCGTCTGCCGTGGACCAAGGCGGCGGGAACAGGATCTGCTTCGATGGCACCGGCGGCAGCTTCACGTTGCTGGGCCTCAATTCAAACCAGAGCTATGCTTTTGCCGTATACGAATACAACGGAACCGGCACGGCGGTGAACTATCTCACCGGCGGGCCGCTGAGCGGCGTCCAAACCACCTACTGATCTTCCGGCGTCGGCCGGTCTGCCGGCAAAGCGGCATGGGGATGCGCGCGGGCGTCGCGGCGGCGCCCGCAAGCCGCTCGCTCTATTGGCAGATCCACTTGGGATCGAGCGTGGCGGCGAAAGCCGTGGAAACCGTGGCTTCGATCAGCAGGTGCTTGCCGCTGATCTTCTGGGAATGGACCTTGCCGTTGGCATGGAGGGCGGCGAGCCAGCGGCCTTCGGTCGCCGGAATCTTCAGGCGCAAATGGGCGACGCGGTCCCGCAACAGATCGGCGATGGTTTGGCAGAGGTGCCCCGTGCCGTCGCCGTTGGCGGCGGAAATGGCCACGGAATGGCGAAAGCGATCCGCGAGCCGGATGGCCTGGTGGTGGCCGCGTTCGAGGTCCGTCTTGTTGAAAACGGCGAGCACCGGTTTGTCTTGCGCGCCCAGTTCGCGCAGAACGGATTCGACGGCGTCGATCTGCTCGTCCACGCGCGGCTGGGAGGCGTCGATGACGTGGAGCAGCAGGTCGGCTTCGTTCACTTCCTCGAGCGTGGCCTTGAAGGCTTCCACGAGATGGTGCGGCAGCTTGCGGATGAAGCCGACCGTGTCGGTCAACAGGCAAGGCTGATGGTTGGGAAGCTGCAGCTGGCGGGTGGTGGGGTCCAGCGTGGCGAACAGCTGGTCGTCGGCCAAAACGCCGGCATTCGTGAGGCGATTGAGCAGGGTGGATTTGCCGGCGTTGGTGTAGCCGACGAGGGTCAACAAGGCCCAACCGTGCCGGCGCCGCCCCCGCCTCAATTCGGCGCGGCGCTGGCGCACGAACTGAAGCTGTTCGCGGATGCGGCCGATCCGCTGTTCGATCCGCCGCCGGTCCAATTCGAGCTGCTTTTCACCTGGCCCCTTGAGGCCGATGCCGCCTTTCTGCCGCTCCAGATGGGTCCAGAGGCCGCGCAGGCGCGGAATCAGATAGTGCAACTGGGCCAGCTCGATCTGCAAGCGGCCTTCCTGCGTCAGGGCGCGCTGGGCGAAGATGTCGAGGATGAGCTGGGTGCGGTCCACGACGCGCACGCCGAAGACGTCTTCGAGGGCTCGACCTTGGGCCGGGGTCAGGTCGTCGTCGAAGATGGCCAACCGGGCCCCGGCGGCCTGGATGTCTGCAGCGATCTGGAGCGCCTTGCCGCGCCCGATGTAGGTGGACGGTTGAATGGCGCGCAGGCGGCAGTGGGTTTCGCCGCAAACTTCGGCGCGGGCCGTGTCGGCCAACGCGCGCAGTTCGCGCAGGGAATCTTCGACTTCGGCCTTGGGCTGGTCGCCCAGCGTCGTGGCCACGAGCCAGGCCCGTTCGGGGACGTCGGATTGGGTGGCGTGCATCATCGTCATCGGAGACGACCGGATAGCGGCGATTTCATTCGTTGGGCCTGATTTGTTCCGCCAGCCAGTTCACGTCCCAGTCGGAAAAATACCAGCGTTCCCGGAGCGGAGTTTGCCAAGCGGGGGGGGTGGGCGTGCAGAGCAGGCCGACGTAGGCGGCGAAATCGGGCGGGCCCAACCGCCGGCGAATGGCGCGCGCCAGCGCTTCGGCCTGCCAATAGAAGGCGGCGCTGCGCGCGGACGTGCGGGGATAGTCGGCCAGCGCGGTCAACTCGTCGAGGCCGAAGGCGTTTTGTTCCAGCTTGGGAGGTGCGGGCCGCGCCACGTTCTCCTTGTGGACGCGGGCGCAAACGTCGGCGGCTTCGGCGCCTGCCAACTGGGCGAGCCCTTCGTCCAGCCACAAAGGCGGGCGGACGGCGTGCCGTTTGTAGACGAGCCAGTGGGCCAATTCATGGCCGAGCCGAAAGGCCAGTTTCAGCGGATCGGACCCCGTGCGCAGCGCGATTTCATCGCCATGCTGCACGGCGAACGCTTCGACCTGAAACAGGGCCTTGAGGCGTTTGTAAAAGGGGGGCGTCTCTTCCAGGCGGATGGAAAGCCGCAGCGTCTCGGCCGGTTCGCCGACGATTTCCATGGCGGCTTTCATGGCGATGGGCAGGACGGTGGCGACCAGCTCCGGAACGGCGTCATGCCGAGTGGAGACCTCGCAGGCGATTCGGCCGTCGGCGAAGGACAAATTCGTTGTGGTTCCCGGCGCGCGGACGGCGCAGAGCCAGACCACCGTCCAGACGACCGCGGGATTCCACAAGAATCGGCTCATGCGTTCAAGAATGGAGCGGGAGACGGGGATCGAACCCGCGACGTTCAGCTTGGGAAGCTGACATTCTGCCACTGAATTACTCCCGCTTTTTTAACCTAAATTGATGCTTTTCAATCACTTATGGGAATTATGCTTTTCATCGTCTAGCGTCTTAAAATCTTAATATCCCTACATATACCCCCATATTTCCCCATATTTAAGACAGGACTAAGACAGGAAAAAGGGTCTTTTTGACCCACTGGAAGGGAAAAACGGGGCGATATTGAAGCCCTAGAAAGAACGATTGGCGCAATATGCCCTTTGCCTGTTCCGCCGTCAAGACCCTTCCGTGTCTTAAAAATTTAAGTCGCCAAGGGTATATTCCGCCCAAGCATCTTTGAGCGCCCGCAACGCTTCCGCGTCCATCTCGCCGTTACGGTCAAAGTGATAGAAAAGGAACGGATTGCCGTTTTTGAGGCAACGGACGGCAAAGGCTTTGGTTGTTTCATAATTCGCAGTACCGTAAAGACCCGTCCCGCCGTTCAATTCCATTATCAAAAGCGAATGGTCCGACATTATCCAAGCCGCCGCGCCAAGCTTTGCGCCGGTCTTTGACGGATGCTGGCAATAAAATCCCATTCCGTCCATGCCGGAAGGTGTCGAACCCCAATTATTCACAAGGCGATTGCGCGGGATTATGGCTTTGCAATATTCTTGCATCCGCTTATCAAAGCTTTCGCTTTTGCCAGACCCGCCTTCCCCGCAAGGCGTGATATAAAGGTTAGGGTATATCAAAACCCATTCTCCAAACTTGTCCGCTACCTTTTTGATTTGGGAAGCGTATTTATCCGCCGTTATTCCGGCATCCCCATATTTTTTAAGCCCCAAATTCGCGTTGTAGAGGGTAACGTAAAGAATCGTTTTGCTTTCCTGCGATTCTTCCAACCATTTTTCAAACTTCAAAATCAGTTCATCCGTTTGCGCGAACTTTTCGGGGGAAGCCCATTCAAAGAATTCAAAGGGGGCGGCTTGCACGTTCGCGGCGTCAAGTTGCTTTAATACTGTCTGGGGGTCTAGGATGCTCCAATTGTTTACCAGCCCGTAACCCAAGAAAGGTTTTGAAACGTCGGGGAACGCAACGGATTTGTAGACCGTGCCGCCGTCGCCCCCGAAATCGCTTTCGCAACCAACAAAGAACGCCGCGCCCGCCGCAATCGCCAAAATTCCGAACCATTTACCCAATTTCTTACGCAATCCCATAGTTTAAGTTCCTTTATCTCTTGCCCGTGGGTTTTCGGGGCAAATAGAGATGAAAGAACTTGCGAAATTGCCGAAGATGAAATTGCGGAAGCTTCTTGACGGGCTTTGGCTGGAAATAGTCAAAAACGGCAAGAACCGTTGCGAATTGTGCGGGAAGGAATCAAAAGGCTTGAACGCCCATCATCTTTTAAGCCGTTCAATTCTCGCTTACAGGTGGGATTTAGATAACGTCGCGATCCTATGCGCGGGTTGCCATAAGTTCAAAAGGACTTCGGCGCACGTCTCGCCGTGGGTTTTGCTGGATAATCTGGAAATCCTTTTGGGAAAGAAACGGGCGGAATATTTTAAAATGCGGAAAAACAAGCTAGATGAACCCTGCCCCGATTTGCGCCAAGTATATAAAAAACTGGACGCCGAATATTTTAATATGTTCGGGAAGCCCTATCGCCGCGATTTAAAAAAATAAGATGCGCCGCTTTTGGCGCTAGGATCGTTTATAGGGCGTTGGGAGATTGGAACGGTCCAACGGGCGTTGAAGGGCGGGAACGCCAGCCAAGCGCCAAGCCGCGCCCCAAGGCATAGCCGCAAGAGGGTAGGAACAAACTACAGGGCGGGAAATGTTTTTAAATGGGTCTTTTTAAAAAAGGCGGCATTTTAAAAGGGGTCTTTTTAAAAATCGTATTCCAGACGGAAGAGGGGAAAACGGATGCTTGGCAGGGTGCTTTTTAGGGTCAAAAAACGGAAAATCGTGCGGACAACTGAAAACAGCCATTTGGACCCCGTAAACATTGATGATTCTAAGCCCAAGGGTCTAGTTTATATATTACTCTTATAAGAAATCATATAGCTAACAGAAAGCCTAAGACTAGGAAAGAAAAGTAAGGCTTTGAAAGATATTAAAAAAGCTATGCCCCAGATTGGGGCATATGCGCTTTGGCGCATAATATATTTATGGTTCGGGATTTCCTTCCTTATCCTGTTTAAAAATGGCTGTTCACTACAAGACCCGCCGCCATTTAAAAAGAGGGTTATTTAAAAGCCGCGCCGCCTAAATCTTTTTAAAAGCGCCGCAAAGATATTTTGCTTGTTGGATTTCACAATTGCGCGGGGACGGTGTTATCTAAAGTAGAAAGATGAAAGATTGCGCTTACAATAATTACCGCCAAAACGGCGGGGCAAGAGTTAGAATGAATACGACTACACAACAGAAAACTTTAATTTGGGCGGTTGCCTTAATCGGCAAGGAGAGTAGTCGCTCCTTCTTTCAAACCGCCCATTCTTTTTTTAAAAAAGCGGCGGCATGAACAACGGATTTATTATTAAGCCAACCGATTCCGAACGCAAGCGCCTACAACGTGCCGCGTTTGGCATGGTAAACGGCGACGGATGGGGCAGGACCGATAAAAACGGGCGGGCTTTGAATCTTTACAGGCTTGCTTTGATGATTGGCGGAAACGAATCGTTGTTGATTAGTAAATATGCCAACGATTACAGCGCGGGCGGAAATTTTGCGCCGCTTTCGTACACTTATACGATGGAATTCCTAAGAGTGGCGGAAACTTCGGGTTGGGTATCCGTCATTAACGGGCGACGTCTTGAAATCGGCGGCGACGGTTTCGCGCCGATGACGCAAATTATTCCTTCCCTTGCTTGGTATTTAACCCCAATCGGAAGAATCGTAGACGCCATAAACCTTAAAGACCATTTGGAAATCATGGGCGACGAAACAAGGCGCATTGAATACCTTTACCAATTCCGAAAATACAAACTAGAGAAAGAAAAAATGCAACACGACATCATGCTAAGACGAATCATCGGGGACACGGTTATTGACGGTAGCGGCGATTTCCGCCGCAAATACACGTTGGGCGGCAGAATCTACGCTTATTCAAATCGCGGGCAATTCCTGAATTACCAGCAACTATCATCCGATGAACGCAAAAAGCTCAAAATTGACGGTTCGCACGTTGTGTTGCTGGATTTCGCGGCTTGTGCGCCGAACATCCTTTACGCAATCGCAGGGGAAAAACTGGAAGGCGATGCCTACGAAATTGAACACGCGGACAACGACAGGGAATTAAACAAGAAACTTATGATGTGGTTTACCGCCGGAAAGATCACGCCGCAATTGCTGTTCCATTCCATCCGCTACCGCATCGGCAAAATGTACAACGGCGTTGACGTAGACGCGGAAGAATTTGAAACGCTGGATGGATTTTGGGTCAAGCCCGACGCCGCGAAAATGGATTATCTCGCCGCATTCTGCAAGCGCCATTCCGCCGTTAAACGATTCATTAAGGGCTTTAAGATCAAAAAGCGTATCCCGAGCATCCTTCAAAACTACGAATCAAATTGCATGATGGATATTCTTGCGGAATGCGATGCCAAGGGGATAGAATGTTATCCAACCCATGATGAATTGGTTTGCAGGGAAGATAAAGCACAAGACGCCATTTCCGTTATGCGTTCCAATTTTAAGAAGCATTTCGGGCGGGATATTGCCGTTAAAATGAGTTCGGCGGCATAAATGGACAAACTCGCCACTCAAAAAGCCCCGAAAACACTGATTAAAAATATCACTTTGGACAAAAACCAACAGAAAAGGAAAAAAATATGAACGATACGGGAAAAATGATTATTACGGTTGCGATTGCGCTTTCCATTGGCGGGGCTGGAATCGGCTATTTCTTCCACAAGGAAGCGAAAAGAAAAGCCGACAACATAGCCGCCGCCGAAAAGTTTAACGCCGAATTCGCTTTATTTGAGATGGAACGGGAAGCTTGGGAAGACGCCCAAAAAACGGGCGACTATACCGAATACAACCTTATTAAGCAAAAGAACGCCGAAAGAAAATACGATCAAAAGGCGGCGCTTGCCGATTAGCCTACAGGCAGGATAGGCATAAGGGCGGGATTTCGGTCCCGTCCTTTTTTTGCGCAAAATACGTTCGCCGCGATTTCACAATTTGCGGCGGCAGTGTATTAGTTATTATGAAAAAACAATCGCCAATTTCTGAAATGATGATTATAAATAAAACCCTATTTTACGATGGGGAAGAAAACGACTTGCGCCGCGCAGATACGGGCTTGAAGGTCTTTTATCCGCTTTGCGATGCGTTGCAGGAAACCGAAATTCTATTTTTGGAAGACGTCGCGGCGGAAATTAGGCATGAATTTGTTTTGTGCTTTTATGACTTCTGCAAGACGTACAGGGGCGACGATCCGAACCAACGCGGAATTGAACTTGTTTTGGAATCAAAAGGGCTTGTTTACCGCTCGCCGGAAGAACAACAGGACGCCGCCGAAAAGATTTTGCGGCGTTTGGAATTGCTTTATAAGCGTATCGGCTACCAGATAATTTAAAGCCCGATTTCACGTTTTGATGCTCTCTTGTGTATATCTATGCAGGAGAGCATTATATGTATAATCAAAGCTTATGCGCGATGACGGGTTTTTATATGGGTTCGGTTTCCTTGACGGATGAAATGACGAACCGCGCCGAATGTTTCGTTTACGGTCAATCCGATTCGGCGGAATACCGCGTTGAAAATCGCGCCGCGCCCAACGTTGAAAAAGCAAGCCGCGACGATGTTTTAGGCAAAGAAGGGGAAGAAGGTTTCAAAATTATTGCCGAAGCCTACGGGCTGGACGTCGGGGAAATTGATTACGAAAGGCGAGAGGGTTCTAAAAAAGGATGGAAGCCAGATTTCGTTTATGGTGGCGATTTAATACACGTCAAGACGGTTGAACCTTGGGGGGATGAATATTTGGTTAGCTGGTCATTTTCAAAAAATGAAAGCGGCGAAAGAAAAGGGACCGATCCTCTATTTTATAAAGGCACGGCAAAGGATTGGGTTGCCCTTTGCGTTAAATGGCACAGCAAAATATATTTGGCGGGGTTTTTAAATTGGGAACAGGCAAAAGATTATTTCGCCCCGCCGCGCAGACTGGAAAAGCGCCCTTTTAAATCCTGCCTATATTTTAAAGACTTGAAGCGGGCTTATTTGTGAAATCGTCAGGCAATATATATGAATAAACCCGTAAAATTGCCGCCCTATAAAGTTGAACGCTTGATTTCCAGCCTTGCCGATTCGGAAGTTATTGATTGGGGTTTAAAAATGTTGAACGTACCCCAAATATGGCGAGAAACCGAAGGCGAGGGGATAAGGATTGCGATTATAGACACGGCGGGGACGTCAAAGCATCCAGACCTTCAAGGGGCGATCCTGAATGACTTGTGCGCCGATTTCACGGGCGACGGGCTGGAAGACACGGGAACGAATCACGGGGGCTTTGTTGCTGGCGTTTGCGCCGCTAGGCGGGACGGGCGCGGCACGTGCGGCGTTGCGCCAAAAGCCCAATTGATTTTTCTAAGGGCGCTGGACAATTCGGGGGCGGGAAGCATTGAAGCGGTCAATGCCGCCTTGCGCCGTTGTCTAGAGATGGACCCGCCGCCCCATATCGTCAATATGTCCCTTGGGATGCCAAACCCCGATCCTGAAATGGAAAAGCTTATAAAACAACTGTACGCCCGCAATATCGTTTGCACGTGCGCCGCAGGGAATGACGGGCGCGACGATTCCGTAAATTACCCGGCGGCATTTCCTGAATGCGTTTCCGTTGGCGGATTCGGGAAAGACGGGAAGATTGCGGCGTTTTCTTCAAGAGGGGACCGCGTAGACATAGCCGCGCCCGCCGTTGGCATATATTCAATTTACGGCAACAACGGATATGCGCGATTAAATGGCACTTCTTTTTCTAGTCCGTTTTGTGCATCCGTGTGCGCCCTTTTGCTCGCCAAACACACCAAGCAAGAAAAAGAAACGGGCAAAAACGATTGCAAGACGGTTGAACAGATTAGGGAACATTTGCGCCGACACGCCATGGAACAGGCAGATAAGAAAGCTTTCGGGGCGGGAATCATTAACCCGATCAAATCCGTAATGGATGATACGCCGATTGCAACGGGCTTGCCGTGGAACAAAGCCGATTTCACCTTGGAGGCGGATTATACGGTTTTTAGCGGTTACGGAATGCGCAATTTCGTTTCGCCGGATGGATGGCTTGAAGTCAAAAACGGCATATGGACGATAAAGGCGGGTTATCGGTTTGACGGTTGCTCCAACGTTCCCGATGGGGACATTGACCCCGAAACAGGATTGCCGCGAACCTATTATGGTTCATTGACCCACGACATCAGCTATCATTATCTTAGAATCTGCCCCGAAACTTTCCCATATTCAAAAGCGGAAATTGACTGGTTATTTTACAAGCAACTTAAAGCCGCGAAATTCCGTTGGGCTTGGCTGTATTATTTGGGGGTTAAAATATTCGGCATATTCGCCGTAAAAAACAAAAAATAATCAAAACCCAATTTCACAAAGAAAAACGGGGCGTGTATTCATATAATTGAAGGAAAGAATATATGAACCCCAAGAAAACGATTATCAGAAAAATAAATAAAATCGCCCAATCCGCCAAACAAACGTTGACCCTTACGGAAGATTTAAAAGCCTACTGCGATAAGGACGGCAAGCCCATAATCGCAATCTGCGGCAAGAAAGGGGCAAAATAATGATTTGCAACCCTTTTATTGTTTATATCGCGGCGATTATTAAAAAGTCTGCCACAATATTCATATTAATTGCGGCGGCTATCATTTTAAAATGGGCGGTATATTAAAATGCCCGCGACGATTGAAGATATTGAAACCGAAGATTATGCCGAAAGCATAACGTTTGACGCCGAAAACTTAGATGAACCAAAGGAACTAAAAGACCTTCCGCCGCAACCGAAATGCAAAACTTGCCGCGTTTGCGGTTTCAAGCATTTTGGGCGTTGTTTCGATTGCCCGCACAACGGCGACGTTGCCAAATTCGGCAAATATGAGAACAGCCCTTGCGCAGATTGTGGGGGTCCGTCAAACCATTTAAAAAACGGACACGGGAAAGTATTGCTTTTGGATGAAGCCGCACACGGCGACAAATACCAAGCCCCCAAGCCCATCGAATCGGATGCAAATTACGTTATGATTTTGGACGTTTTGCGGGCAATCGCAACTTTGCGCCCCGATGAACTGCATACCTTCCTTTTGATTCACTATTATTCCGAAACGTACGTAAAGGCAGGTAAAGAAATGGAAAGCATCTTCAAGGGTTCATATAAGAAAAATAGGATTATGAAACTTTTGAAATCGTCTACGGACAAATTGCAAAGCCTTATTTCGGCAGAAAAAATAATTAACGGGAAACTATCGGGGCAATAATTGAAATAATAAGGCAAAATTATGGACCCGAAACCAATACACAAAGGGAGCGCAAATCTTAAACCAGCAAAGAAAGGCGAAATAAGAAACCCGCATGGACGCCCCAAGAAAGGCGAATCGTTTGCAGATTTATTTGAGCGTTTCGGAAAACTCGCCCTTGCCAAGAACAAAGACATATTAAAATTGACCTTGGATGATTTGCCCCCTGAATTATTGAAGGAAATTAGAACCTTAAAACATCTTATGGTGTTCCGAACTATTATAAGGGCGGCAAAAGGTGACTTAAAAGCGATTGAATTGATTTCAGACAGGACGGAAGGCAAAGCGCCCCAATTCATTTCAACGATGGACATGACCCCGAAGCCTTTATTTGAAGATACGGACCCAATGACCCCGTTTGGCTTCCAGCCCGAAACCACGGAAGACGCGGAACAGGCGGAAGAACCCAAAACAAAGGGCGGCGGGAATGAATGAAGCTTTCCCCGAAGCAAATAACCGCTTGGCGTCTATTACAGGACCGAACAAAGCGTAAAATCCTGTTCACTGGCGGCGCACGTTCGGGGAAATCAATTTGCGTCAGTACATGGATAACAGCAGTCTGCGAAACATATCCTAATTGCAATATCGGGGTATTCCGCAAGTATCGGAAATCCTGCAATCAATCCGTTTTGAGAACCTTCCAAGACGTGTTGAAGGGCAGGGGATGGGAATTAAACAAGTCCGAATTGATATTGACCGCCCCTAACGGTTCCCAAATCGCATTCTATGGAACCCAAGACGATAACGGCGAAAAGCTTTTGGGGTTGGCGCTGGACCTTGCATGGGTCAACGAAATAACCGAAATCACGGAAGGGGAATTGCAGATCATCCTTTCCCGATTGTCGGGCGTTGCCGTTCCCGTGCGAAAGCTTATTGCCGATTGCAACCCCAAGAATCTTTCCCATTGGGTCCGAAGATATTTCATATTGAGAGTTTCGGAAGACAACAAGCCTTTGGACGATTCCGATTCCATTGATTCCCTGCATTTTGTTCCGTCCGACAATCCATTTTTGCCAGCCGACACGATTAAGACCCTGAAAAGCCTAACGGGAACGGCATTCAAGAGATTGTGGGAAGGATTATGGGCGGATAATTCGGGGCTTGTTTTTGATGAATTCGACGCAAACAGCCATATCGTCCCCGAAATCCCCGACAATCTCCAATATTATTGCGCCGGAATTGACTTCGGTTTTACCGCGCCTTTCTGCCATTTGCTTGCAGGGGTCAATAAGGATGGGGACGTTTACATAATCGGGGAACACTACAAAGCGGGAATGCTGGTTTGCGATCACGCCAACGCCATTAAAAAGCTTTTAGGGGACCGAAAACCGCGTTGGACCGTTGCAGACAGTGAAGACGCCGAATCCCGTGCGCAGTTAATAAAATATGGCATCCCGAACGTGCCAACCAACAAAAAGGAAATGGGCGTCTTGGATGGGGTCTTGAAGATCAAAGAATATTTGAGGATACGTGAAAACGGCAAGCCGCGCCTTTACATCGTCGGAAAGAACTGCCCCAATTTAGTTAGGGAAATCCAAAACCTAACTTGGAAACAAGGCAAGGACGAATATACGGGGGAAGACCATGCGATTGACTCGCTTAGATATTGCATCCAAAAACTACAGCAACCCCAATACACGGGCGGGGGTTCGGTTGTTCGGGGGTAAACCGATGGGGCAAGTTTAAAAGGATCATCTTATGGCAATCAATTTGAAATTTTGGGAACGCGGGGCGAACGTAGAACCCGTAATAATGAATCGCGGCGAGGGTAGGGGCGGAATCGCGGGGCAAACGTCTATCGCGGGAAAAACGCCTACGGACCCGATAACTTCCCTTACGCTGGATAAGATAGATTCAACCTACAGGCGGGAAGTCAACACAAAGGGCATATATTTAAACGCCGCTTATGCTTTGGAACAGATAAGCCAAATCGTTTCCCCACTTAAAGACAAAATGAATTTTTGGCAAAGTCAAATTTCCTCTTTGGATTGGGAAATCAAAATCCTTGAAGGGGCAGACGAAACCAAAGCCGCCAAACAAAAGGAAATCGTTTTAAACAGGTTCAACAAATTTGCGAACCTTAAAAGGGCAATAAAGCATCTAGCCTTGTTCCGTTTCTACGGGTTTTCCGCCTGTAAAATCACGGAAAACAGTTTGGCGACGGTCAATCCTTGGAGCGTTAGTCGCAACGTTCAATGGTTGGGAAGCACCGCCCCCGATTACGAATATTACCTAAACACATTGGGGCTTGTTAATCCAAACTTTAGCCAATTGGAAAAAATAATCGCGCCGGATTACGCAATCGTTGAATCGGACCAAAGTTTATTGCTGGCGTTGCTAAGGTTGGCGTTCAAATACAGGGAACAAGACGACGCATGGGACGGCAATTTAGCCAAGGCGGGGCGCAATCAGCTAATAATTCAAACGCCCCCGATGTCCAATTTGACGGATACCCAAAAAACCAATTTGGGATTGTTGCTTGAAAGCCTTTCGGAAGGTCAATCCGGTTGGCTGGAAATGCTCGACGGTCAAACCGAAAACAAAATAACGCGCATTGAACCGCCGCCCGCGATACCCCATTACAAGGACAGATTGACCGAACTTAAAAACGACATTACATCTTTGATTGCCTCTTCCACGTTGAACAATACCACGGGCGCAACGGGCTTGGGGTCCAACGTTGCCGAAAACCACGCCGAAACCCTGAAAGCTTTGGTTATGCAGGATGCGCTTTCCATTTCGGAAGCGTTGGATGCGGCGATTACGATTCCCGCTTTGCAGAATGAAGGATTGATTGCGGAAGGTGAAACCCCGCTTGTGTATTTCCAGATTTCGCAACGCAAGGAAAACGACGCCAAGGGCGCTTTTGAACTGGCGAAAATGGCGCGGGAAGCTGGCAAGCAAATTGCGGCGGATCGTCTAAGCGAAATGACAGGACTTGAATTAGAGGATTACAACGCCCCAATTGTCCCGACGTTCCAAAACAGGGAAACGGAAAAGGTTTCGGAATATCTAACCCAAAAAGAACTAGAGGGGATAGATAAGAATCTTTTGGCGGCGATTGAAAACCTTTCCATAAAGTATATGGACGATAATACGCCCATTGATGAAGCATGGTTGACCCAATTGCAGGACGCGATTAAGACCCTTACGCCCGATTTGATTAGCGTTGAAGCGATAGAAAGCAAGCTTGCCGCCGAAATGCAGAAAGCCGCAAAGGATGCTATCGCCGCAAAAATAGGGGAATCCGCCGCCAAGAAAACCATAAAGGCGGCTTAATATGGCGCGGAACTGGAAAGGTATCAAACCCGATTTCAGGGTAACAACCGCAACCCTTCAAAAAGTCGTTGACGGAATAGCCAAGAAACAATTGGTTCCGTCTTCATTGTCCTATAAACAATGGCGCACGATGCCGAACGAAATTAAGCAACGGGCATTTTTTTCCGCCAAACTGTTCCAAGCGGAACACCTTTCCGACATAAAAAAGAAACTGATTGAAAACCTTGAAGGAAAGAAAATCAAAGTAAGGGAATCTGCGGTTGGGCGCAAGTATTGGGAAGAAAGGGGAATGTTGGACGCAATCAATCCCCGCACGGGAATCAAATACGGGGATGAATACGTTTTGCAATCCCGTTCATTGATTACAAGGGATTTAATAGAACTCGCCCAACAAAGGGGAATAAAGCCCACTGGCGACAAATACAAGGAAGAATGGCAGGGAAACCCCGAACGTGTAGACGTTATTTTTACATACAACATCGAAAACGCAATAAACGTAGCCAATTACAACGCGGGGCAGGATGAAGACATCCTCAATTATTTCGTCGGCTATGAATTCGGAAGGCTATCGCCAAGCGATGAACCTAGGGATTGGGATGCGCGTTGGGAAGAAGCGGGAAACGCGGTTGGTTGGGTAGGGGCGGCAAAGTCCCCCAAAATCGCTTTGAAGGATTCCCCGATATGGAAAGAACTAAACCAAATCAATCCCGAATCCCAAATCCCGCCTTATGATTGGAATTCAAATTGCGGTTGGGTCCGTGAAGTCGCCCGAAGCGAATGCGAAAAGCTTGGAATCATCGCCCCGAATCAAAAGCTTACGCCCAAACCTATAGATTTGAACGCTAAAACGCTCGTAGACATTAGCCATTTGGACCCGTTCACGCTTGACGCGGTTAAAAACGAAATGGGCGATAAGATTACAATGATTAAAGGGCGTACATTCTGGACGGCATAAAATGATTAAAGTCCATGACAGTTTAACGCCAACCAATCGTTATTTGCTTGAAACGATGAAGCGCCCCGCAAGGCTTATGAAGGTTCTAGGGGTTGAATTGCGCAACGTATACAACCAGCACCTTGCAAGTTTGGGGCGTCCATATTCCAATTTGGTACGTCCTTACCTTGCTTCAAATCCAGAATATGACGATTACCACGCTTCCGTCCATATCGTCGGGCAGGGTGGCGCTATTTTCGCGCATAAGATAACGGGCGGCTGGATATATCCCAAGAATTCAAAGATGTTGGCGATTCCCTTGACTTCAAAAGCGAAAAAATGGGGAAGTCCTAGGGAAAACAGGCATCCCGGCTTGAAAATCGTTCGCCTAGGGCGCAATTGGTTCCTGCAAGAACGGGATTACGTCAAGAAAGTTCGCGGAAAATGGAAACAAATGGAATCCGAATTGCAATACATTTTGAAAGATAAGGTTTATCACCGTCCCGACACAAGGGCAACCGTCCCCGAATCAAAGGTATTCGTTGCCATAAACGCAAGGATTAAGGATTGGTTTTATCAATTCAAGGGCGGCAAAAACCTTTCAGGCAATAAGTAGATTTATGAACATTAGAAAGAAATATAAAATTCCGGTTGTGAAGAAAGGCGAATATCCGCATTTCGGAAAGGGCGTCGTTCAAGTCATTGACGAAAAAGCCTTGGATGCAATCGTTAAAAATACCAACGCAAGCCTTGGCAAGACGCAAAAGATTCTTGCGGATTTCGACCATTACAGCGAATTGTCGGAAAGCGCCAAAGCCACGTTGGAAAAGATGGGGATTCAGTTGCCTACCAATGCGGCGGGCTGGATAACGGAACTTTTCAGGGAAGGGGATACGGTTTACGGGAATATGGTTTCCACGGTTGACGGCGAAAAAGCCATTGAAGGGGAAACCTACTGCAAAACAAGCCCCGTTTTCAGGGTCATAGATTGCGAATACGTGGCGGAACGAAAGGGCGAAAAGCTTATCAGACCCCTCAAAATCAAAAGCGTTGCATTGACCAACAAGCCGAATATGGCAACCCTTGGAAACATATTGCAAAATACGGAATCCCTAGCCAATTCTGATAACGATTTGCAAGCCGTCATAATGGGCAATCAATGCTTGGAATTGGAATCATTTAAGGAAAATACGATTATGGAAAATACAGAAAAGAAAGAGGGTTTGGAATCCGTTTCCGAATCCATAGAAACAACCAAAGTTGAAGTTGTGGCGGAAGTCGCCCAAGCCGTTGCCGAAGCCGTAGCGGATACAGGCGCAACCGTGGAAGCCGTTGAAGCGGTCCAAGCCGTTGCCGAAACCGCCGCCGTGGAAGCCGTGGAAGCCGTCGCGGAAGCGGTAGCGGAAACCGTCGCGGAAACCGCCCAAGCGCCCGTTAGCGGGGTAGCGCCGGAAGCCGTAGAGGCAACCGCCGCCGAAGCCGCGCCCGAAATCGCTCCTAACGCCGCCGAACTGGACGCCGCAAACGCCAAAATCGCGGAACTTCAAGCCAAAATCGCGGAATTGGAAGCCCTTTTGGAACAAGAAGGCAAAAAGAGGCAAGAAGCCGAATTGGAAAACCGAATCGGCGCGGAATTGCAGAAGTATCCAACCTTGCAGAACAGGGAAGAAGCAACCGAATTACTGAAAAAGGATTGGGATTTGGGCGTCAAGTTCCTTGCCAGCCTTAAAGCTTCCCTTGCGCCCAAGACGATATTGAACCGCGTTCCCGACAAGTCGCCGGAAGAAGTATTGGCGGGCATGAGTTCCAGCCAACGCATTAAATATAAGATGTTCGGCAAGCTTTAAACCGCCGCCAAACAGCAACCCCGCCCCAAAAAGCGGGGTTTTTCGCGCCAAAATCCAAAAACGAAAAATCTGCGGGGAAACCGGGGCAAGGATAAAAGGGATTCTAAGTTGAATTCCTAAAGATAAAAAACAAGGAAAATATATTATGGCTTCTACTCTGGATACTGCTGATAAAAACCTAATTCAAGCCGCTTCGGTTGGCGCTGAATTGTTCAACGACGTTCTTACGTCCGCCCCTGTGGTTTCCGCTTTGACCAATCGCAAGGTTATCGCCGGAACCGTCTATAAGGGTCTCAAACGTTCCGCTAATCCCGCTGGCGGATGGCGCACGATCAATTCGGGCGTTGCTCCTGATTCCAGCACCTACGAAAATACCACGGTTAATTTGGCGCTTTTCGATCAGCCTTTGAAGATCGACGCCGCTTTCGCCAAAGCCGTTAACGGCACTGCCGCCGTTGAAGACGTTTTGGTTGAGGAATCCAAAGCCGCCGCCGAATCCCTTGTTAACGGCATTGATTACGCCGCGTTCAACTTGGTTTCCAATGGTTGCTCCGGTTTCGATGCCCTTGCGGGTCTCACGGTCAACGCTTGGACGGGTACTTACGTTAGCGGCATTTCCGGCGAGGATACTTCCCGCGCCTATTTCGTCAAGACCCCCGAACTCGAAATCGTTTTCGGCGGCAACGACCTTATGGCGATGGGCGAATGGGACCAGCAACTTGTTAGCGACGGCAACGGCGGCGAATACAAAGCCTACGTTAACAGTCTCGAAACTTGGGTTGCGTTCAATCCGAAATCGTCTTACAGCATCGCCCGCGTTGTGAACATTTCCGAAGACAGTCCTTTCACGGATGCGCTCGTTTCGGAAGTCGTTTCGCAGAACAAGGGCAAGCCTTATGACGTTTGCTTCCTTTCCCGCAACAGCCTGAAACAGTTGCAGGATAGCCGCGCAACCGCCCTTTCGGGTAGCTCCGCCGCGATCCAAGAGTCTATGGCTGAAAAGTCCTACGGCATTAAGCTTGTCGTTTCGGATAACATCGCAGACGACAATACCGCGTTGGACGTCTAATCAAATAGCCTAAAAGCTATTCAAGCCCCCAAGAATTAACCCTTGGGGGTTTTTCTTTTGTTCCAAAACGTCGGGGCAAAGGGTAAAGGGATTTCAATATGGCATATTTAAACAGAAACGACGTGGAAGCGGAATTCGACGCCGAACACTTGGAAAAATTCTTGGATGATGACAACGACGGGGCGGAAGATGAAGGCTTGTTTGCCAAGCTTTCCGCCGCCGTGGAAAGCGAAATCACGGGAACGATTGCAACCCTGCCCGCTGACGTCATTACGGCTTTAAGCGGCTATCTAAGGCATTGCGCAAAGGTCTTGTTTTGCTCTTTGGCGTACAGGCGCAAAGGGGCAAAAGACGAATCAAACCCTTTTGAAGCCCTTGCGAAAGACGTAAGGACACGCCTTGCCGACATCCAAAAAGGGGAAATCGTCTTCAATCAGTTGAAGTCCCTAAACTATTTCATCCCCGCAAGGTCTTACAACAAGTTCCTGCCCGCATTGGAAAGCGTTGAAAACTTCGGGGGCGTCGTTAATTCCGTTTCTTCGGATTCTGGCGAACTGGTTTTGACCCTGCCCGATGGGAAGCAATATAAAATGGTTGTTTCGTATGCGGGAACGCAAGTTGTGCATTCATGGGAGGAAGTCGTTTAATGAAATATTTTCTAATCGGTTTTATTATCGGAATCTTTTTAACGCTTTCAATTCCTTCCAAGGGTGCGGTTATTTCCGTCATGGCGGATGAAGCAACGGGGGAAATCGTCGCCCCTACCAACCTTGAAACTAGATTGGTTGCCGTGGATGTGTCGGCGCTGGAGGATAGCATTGGCGACGTTCAAGAAGATATGGCTTTAACGTGGGAAGCGATAGGGGACATTTCCAACCGCTATTCCGTCGCTACCAATTCCATCATGGGGCTTTCAAACTCGCTAAATGCGGCTTCCAATTATTTCAGGGTCAACATAACCAACGCATACGGGCAAATCGAGAACCTTTCCAACGTCGTTAAAAGCGCCGAAATGCTTGCGAACAGGGTGGGAATCGTGAACGGGTCCGCAACACTCCCTTTAAACACGAATTATTATTACGTCTATATTCGTTCCACGTTGACGAATTGGAGCATTCCAACGCCTTCGGGGGGCGCTTTGATCAAACTGGATTTGGATTATGACGGAACGCAAATCTTTGCATGGGGCGGGGCGTTGATAAGCGCAACCAATCTGCCCGTTCCCCCTCCAACGGGAAAATCCTCCTACGTTCTGGAATGGATAACGGATGCCACGAATTTCACGGCGTACTAAAGGGAAAAGGATGAAACGATTTCTTGCAATCCTGATAGCCCTAGCGGTTTTCCTGCCCTTGTGCGGATATTCGGCAACGTATTATGTCGCCAAATACGGAAACGATTCCAACGACGGATTGAGTTGGGATGCTCCCAAGCTTGACCTTCAATCCCTTGTCCAAACCATAAGGACAAACACCCTGACAACAGTAAACATAGGGGCGGGGACGTGGCAAGTGACCAACAACCACATAACCCTATATTCCAACGTGTATTTAAAGGGGACAAGCCGAACGGATACGGTGTTGATGGGGACGAAATCAAACCGAGTCATATACACGGCATTTTCAAATAATTGGCTGGATTCATTGACGATAACGAGAGGGGATGTTAGCCCTTCCTCAGATAGCGGAGGTGGGGTCAAAGCCGAATACAACGACGCAAGGCGAATCCATATCGAAAATTGCACAATCGTTTCCAACTATTCTTATTCGGGAGGCGGGGGAGTTATCAACGCATATGTGAACAATTCCGAAATATCCTACAACAAAACCGTCCGCTACGGCGGGGGCTTTAGTGATTGCATCGGCACAAATCTTTTCATTCACCACAATTCAAGCACGAATGCAGGATATGGTGGCGGCGGCGGATACGGTGGAAGCATCCGAAATTCCCGAATAGAAAACAACACGGCTTATGGAGTGGGCGGGGGCTTATATAACGTTTACGTTTATGATTCTTCGATAATTTCCAATTCCTGTTCCGTATATGACGGCGGGGGCGTTTTCGGCGGGGGCGGGACAAATATAACCGTTTCATATAATACGGCGGCTAGGTATTGCGGCGGGATATTCGGGGCGGCAGTTTCAAATGCCGTCATAACCTACAATTCAGCCCCGACCTACGGCGGTATATTCGGGGATTGCAGGATTTACGGAAGTCTTATTGCCTTCAACGTGGCGACGGCAAACGGCGGCGGAAGCGGTCCCAATACCTACGTTTACAATTCCGTCTTTGCGTCCAACCGTGCGGCGAATTATCCAGCGGGATTCAATCTATACGGCATCCAGAATTGTACGATAGTTGGACACACAAACACAACTGGAATATTGATTTGTACACAATCAACCGTTCATCCAGCATGGAACAATATTCTATGGGGCAACGGACTTAACGCCATCGGTAACAGTACCAATGCAGGAAACAACATAACCAATAATCCCTTGTTTCTTCCAGATTCCTACAAACTGCAAACCAACTCGCCTTGCATTGATGCGGGAAACGACACATACGCCGTAGGGCTGGAGGATTACTATGGACGCTCCCGAATCTACGGGGCAATGGTGGATATTGGGGCTTCCGAATGGCATCCCGAAGACATTCCCGTCAATTCTTCGGGCAATGGAAAGAAAGGCGCTTTGTTGAAATATTGGAAAATCGGCAAGGGGAAATAATCTATGAAAAATATGGTGGCAATATTGTTTGCGGCGCTGGCATTTCTGGCGGTGTCCGCAATGGGAAAAGATGCTTGGATGAACAAAGAGGGCGGATATGTCCGATGGGAAAAGCCGACGACAATCACGCTGGACGGCTTGACCGTTTATAATCGCAATCATTCCTTGGAAGACTTGGAAAAAGGGGGTTTCTATTATGTTTCCAACGCCCCCGATTGCGAGATTGCCGATATGGTTATTGATTATCAGGCGGGAACCATTCGGGAACTTACGGAAGCCGAAAAGCTTGCAAGGCTGGAAGCGCAAAGGATTATAAAAGACCCCTTCATGGTGGCGACGGAAACCCAATATACGAATTTATTGATTGCCGTTGGAATGTCGGGGGCATGGGCGGATATGGATTACACTTATGCGCAAGTGGGTCAGGCATTGGTTGCAAACAATAGAATCGTTGAATTGCTGTTTTTGGATAAGCTTTATAACATATTATTGGATTATTACGGTAAATACGGCGGGACGGATTTAAGGCTTTATCCGTGGGGAAGCCCATACGTTTATGAACCTACCGAGTAAGGCGGGGCAATTGATATGAACGATACCCCCGCAATATTGGATGAAATCAAAGAAGAATTGGAAACCTTGTGCGATTCCGTAAATTGGGAATGCTCCAAGGCGGAAGACCCCGCCCACCTTTACGATATTATGTTCCAATCGCATTCAAGGGGCGTCGTTTGCGTCGTTTATTCGGGGGAAACACTTCACCAGCAAGTATGCCGCAACGCTGTTTCAAAGATGAAATTTGGAATCGCCGTTTCAACTAGGCGGGATTTGACAAATTCCCTTGCGTACAAGATAGGGCGGGGCGAAAACAATACCAGCCTTTTGCAAATGGTTGAAAAGGTCAAGGGCGTTGTCTTGGCGATGGACGTTTCCAACGGTCTAAGCGATCAGAACCCCAAGCTTGAAGGGGTAGCGGCGATTTCGTTGCCCGACGGGATTCCGCTGGATTGCTACCAAGTGAATTTTTGGGCTTACGTGGTGAACCAACCAGACCAAAACGCCCTTGAAGTTTCGGGGGGGTATACCGGCGTAGCGGGAACCTATTTACCTACCGGCACGGAAACCGTCAATGGCGTTGAATTCGCCAAATGGGAAAAAGGCACATATGCGATTCGTGCGGACTGGTCCGAAAACGTATTTAAATGGATTATTTGGAACGGCGAAATTGCGATGTATTGGGTATCCACAAACGCAACCCCCGTAATTAAACCAATTGGGCTAACTTTCAACGTAAATACCCCTTATTACCCTGCCCCTACGATTGCATGAATGGAATAACGGAACCGTTGGGGCAATAATCAAACAAGGATTAAGATTTATGGAAAACAAAGAAATCAAAATATTGGAAGGTGAAAACTACACGTTCGGCGCTGGCGCAAATACATTCGCTTTCATGGCTTCGGGCGTATGGTGCCAAACGGATACGGACGCCCCAAAAAGCTATGACACGCAAATAACGATTTGCAACAACGGCGAGTTTGTTCCCGAATCAATCGCCAAATTCAATGAAAAGATTGATTATGCCGCCAATTACGAATCAAAAATTAACGACGAAATCACTCTTTCGGCTACGGTTGGAACTGGCGATATTTCCATTGACGGAATTTCCATTTCAACTAAGGCGGGCGCAAAGGCAACCGCTTCCGTGAAGGCACACGCCCACGGCACGGGAACCCATCAGGCACGTAGCCGCACGATTTCAATCCCCGCTTTCGACGGTTGGGGCGCTTCCTTGTTCGGAATGTCCATCGGCGTTGACGAATCCTGCATCCAATCTTCAAGCTATGACGTTTCCTTGTCCCACAAAGACCAAGGGGACAACGTGGGCGGGCATAAAATCGGCATTACGCACGGCGAAACCCACACGGCGAAATTTGATTATATTTCCGATTCGGTTCCTACGGACGTTGAAGGTTGGACCATGACCAACACGCAAGACAGCCCGAAATATACTAGGGATGGATTTTGCGCCGGAAGCGTTACCTACGTCAAATATGTTGCCGTTGCGACCTAAGAGGGGGCGATTATGCCCCTGCATCCTTTGGCGCTGGACGCCGTACAGGAAATAACCGCGCACGTGCCGCCCGAAAAGGTTGGGGAATGGTTCAATCTGTTCTTTTCGGAAGTGTCGGCGCTGGATGCCGTCGCCCGCCGCAAGAAAAGACGCGCCGAAGCCCAAGACGTGATTGACTCCCTAGACCTACCCTTAAAGGTGGGGGAAATATCCCTTTATCGCCTATCGGTTGGGGGCGTTGAATGGCTGGAAAACTACCCTCAAAAATGGTGGGGCAGGGATGCTCTGAAGCCCGATATGCGCCTTGTTGAATTGGCGACGGTCTACGCTATGGCGAACAGGGGCAAAGCGCCCTACGAAAGCCTTACAGCCCCCAAAGCCGCAAAACGCGCAATCATCGAATGGGCTAAAAATACCATGATTGCCGAAGACCTTCTCATAACGGCGGCAAGTTATTTGATTCCCGAAAACGACCCCGTTTCAAGGGAAATAATGGGCGTTCAAGAATCTTCCGAATCTTCAATTGATATTCAGGCAATCGCCGCAAAGGTGGCGGAAATATCGGGTTGTTCCGTGGTTTCCGCGATATGGGAAATGTCGGCGGATAATTTTTGGAACATTTATTGTGATTGGATAGACGCACGGGAAGCGGAATTGAACGAAAACCTTAAGGCGGCAAAGAAAGCCCTTTCCGTGGAAACGTGGGTTGTCATGCAGAAAATCGCGCTAATCAAAGCCCGCCGCGTCTTGCTTAAAAAGACGTTGGAATGGCTGAAAGAACAGCAAGCCGCCAAACCCGCCGAACGTTCGGGCAATCGGTAAAGGGAAATTGATATGTCGGATGTCGTTTATCAGGGAACAATTGAAATAGATTCAGGCTACGCAACCAAAAACGTGCAGGAATTGCAATCCAAGCTCGACGCATTGGATAAAACCGCCGTTGTGGGCGCGAACGGGGTTAAAACGCTGGAATCCGCCGTAAACAAGGGAACCCAAGCAATCGGCGGAATGAATGCCGCTTCCCAAGCCGTTACGCAACTTATGCGCGGAAATTTCGTCGGGGCGCTGGCATCCGGCGCAACCGCAGTACGTACTTTATGGACGGCGCTTGCCGCTAATCCAATCGGGGCGATAGTCCTAGGCATTTCCGCGTTTGCCGCCTACGTATACAACTATTTCGACGGAATAAAGAAAAGGGCGGAAGAAAACAAAAAGGCGGTAGACGATTTCGTTTCGTCTTTTAAGGATTTCGAGAAAGCCCGCGCCGAATGGGAAAACAGAGATACGAACAAAGTTGCGGTTGCCACTAAAAGCGCCGACAAGACGGAATCCGCCAACGAATCGGAAAGGGCGCTAAAAGCCGCCAAGGCGGAATTGGAAACGTTGAAGCAAACCACGGAAGCCAACAAGGAAAATTATGCCGCATGGCTTAAATCCGGCGGAAGGAAAGTCAATCCAGACGGGGAAGCCGAATTCACGGACGCCCTAGACGCGGCGACAAAAGCGGAATTGGACGGGCAAAAGGTTGTGGAGATTTGGGAAAACAAACTTGCCGAAATCTACGAATCGCGCCAAGCCCTAGCGAACAAAAACGCCGAAGACGAAAAGAAAAAGGCGGATGAACTGGCGGAATACGAAAAGAAAACCGCCCTTGAAGTGGCGGAAATGAAAAACAATCTAGCCCGCCAGAAGGAAATTGACGCGGTTAAAGACCCAATCGGCAAGCTTGAAAAGCAAAAAGAGCAATTGAGCGGCGATTATATGGCAACGTTCAATTCGTTGAAGGGCGTTGACGGGGAAAAAGCCCGCGCCGAAATCATGGCGAAAATCTACGAATTGGAAAAATCCATTACGGCGGAAAAGGAAAAACAGGCGGAAACGGCGCGGAATGCGTCTTTGTCCGTTGCCGAAAAAGAAGCCCAATACGCATACGACAAACTAAGCGCCGCCGACAAATTGAAGGTAACGAACTCGCAACTTGCCAAGCTGGAAGAAACCCGCCGCAAGAACGGCAAGCTTTCCGACGATGAACGCGGCAAGCGCATTGACCTGTTGAAACGCCGCGATTCCCTGCAAAGCGAAATGCAAGGCGCGGAAGCCCCCGCAACCGTGGCGGCGCAAGCCGAAGCGGAAGACGATGGGGACGCCAAAAAGCCTTCACGGGTCCGCAGGATGGGAACCCGTTCCGCTTCTTCGTGGTTCAAAAAGACGATGGAAGCCCGCCGCGATGCGATGGGCGTATCCCGCGAAACGTGGGACGCCAAAGCGGGCAAATGGACCAAAGACGCGGACGGAAAAACCGAACAGGCAAAGAACGAAACGCCAGCGGAAAAGGCGGCGGTTCAATCGGAAAAATACTTGCAGAAGATTGCCGAAGTTCTGGCGGGAAGCTAAGAGGATATTTATGGGATACAACAACGATTGGAAAACTTTAAGACACGGAAAGACGGTTGAAACGAGGATTGAACCCGTTAAAGACGATGGGGGATTGATTATCCAATGGAACAAAGATTATCGAACCGTTGAAATCAAAGTGGAAATGGAAACGTTTACGGACGTTTCTTCCCACACTCCAACCGTGGGCGTTCCCGAAACGAACGTCCCCACCGTGATTTCGGACGAATACGAAACGACGCAAAAGGAAACGGACAGCGGCGAGCATACGAAAACGACGCAAACGGTTTCTAGCTGGACAAGCTATTAAAAGGAAATATGTACTTTATCGGCAATCCCAAATTCCGCCCCGAAACTTCCCAAGGCATCGTTGCCCAAATGGAAAAGGTAATTGATACCCATTCCTATTTCCTTGAAAATATAAAGGCGGGGGCGGGGGTTGTCATAACCAAGAACGCCGACGGTGGAATAACGATTGAAAGCAACGGCGGAAGCGGCGGAACGGTGGCGGAAGGGGATTACGCCTTCAAGGTCTATGCGGTTGAAACCGATTCCGTCAATTGGAACGATTCGGAAATCCCCGAATATGAGGTTCGGATATTGAACGGCACGGCGCAGGTGTTCGGCGGAACCCCTTGGGCATTGTGCGGAACTAGCCAATCCGTAACGCTTGAAAGCGCCGTTGTAAACGGTCAATTCATTTGCATTCAATATGAAGCCTTCAACCCTTCCACTTATGCCGAAATCGGGGATTGGTCTTTGGTTGTTCTAGACACGATGGAAGATGCGGAAGAAGCCCCCGCAACCATGACTTTTGCAATTGCGCAGATTGGCGACGAATTCGCCAACAACGTTAACCAGATGCACAAGGGCAATATTGTAATGCCATCCGTTTCCAACGTGGTTGACATTCAGGGACCGATTCAGGCGCAATAATGCAAACAAGCCCTTTCAACGTCGTTGACGCCAACAACGCAATTCATTCAATGCCGCATATCGGCTTCAATTGCGGAATTGACCGCAAGGGGCATCGAATTTGGGCAACCCCGAAGGGGCGTCCAATCGCACGAACGAATTGCGCCCAAGAAATCCTTGCGGCGGGTTGGCTTTATCCGATGTTTGAAGAAAATTTCTTCCAAGCCCTTGCGATTTACGGGGGGCAATCGAATGCGGGTTTTTGGTATCCCGTAAGATGGGCTTTGGAAAATGATAATTTCAATTACGATACTTCCAATTTATCGGAATTCGATCACGTAATACCGAAAGGCGACTTGATCGGCGTATCCTTTTCGACGCTTGACCACGACCATCCGAAGATTAACGGCGGGCTTGACGAAACGCCTTGGCTTGATCCCGCAAGCCTTTCCGAACTTGATCCCCAATATCCAGAAAACGCATATCCGCCCGTATATCGGGACAAGGTGAAATTCCAGATAATTCTGGAGCCGTACTGCGAACGCATGGTCGTTGCCCAAAACGTATATTTCGACGTGGTCAACGGTCAATTTGTTTGCGGGTATGGCGATTTTACCCCGATTTGGCATTCCCCAAGGAAGGAAAGCAACAGGACAAACAAAGACTTTATGCTAAGACACGCCGAATGCCGCCCTTACAAGCCTTCGGAATACGGAATTCCGCCGTTTAAATCCGCCGCAATATGGAATCCTCAAACGGAAGAATTTGAAATTGAAAATTATGCGGATTGGACATGGACCCCGAAGCGCAATTGGCAAGGGGGCGGCGTTGGCTACCATGAACAGGACCAAGACCATATTTTTAACATGACGCAAGACGATGTCCGAAGCGATTATCCTGATTTGGATTTGCGGTTCCTTTACGAATTGCCGAATATCTATTGGGACAAGGTTTCCGACGGTCAACCCGAACATTGGGATTGGCAGATATGGGCGAATAACCTTTTGAAGTATAACGACAATTCAGGACCGGGGTGGGCGTGGAACCGTTGGGAAGGGGAAGACTTCTGGAAGGGTTGGGACGATGCGGGCGAACTGTTCAAGCGCATTCCTGCAAAAACCGCCGTTGACGCAAGGGTGGAAGTGTTGACCTACCATTGGAAAATGAAGCAAAAAAGTTCCTACACGTATACGGACCCCGTTCACGGCTGGAAAGAACAGCGGGAAACGGATTGGACAATGGTTTCGTGGAACAATTATTGGAATTCCCGAACTTGGACAACTTTTCGCCAGATTGCGCCGGTCAAAGGCATTGATTGGATATTGAACCAATAACCCTCGGGGCAATTATTGGAACAAGTATAAAGCGGAAGAATTCGGCGGAAACGGGATACAAACAACCGCAACGCCGAGCCGAGCCGAAAAGGGTATTTTTCGGAAGGTGTAGAGACTAGGCGGGGCAAGACAATCCCTCTTGCGTAAAACGCCGAAAGCATCCGCCCCCGAATCGCAGGGGAAGACATAGTCCGCGCCAAAATGCGTTTCGTTAATCGTTTGGGTGACGTGGAGGTTGACGAAAGAAAGCCTCACTTGTTTTGCGCAAAACCCCAAGGCTTTAAAACCTTGGGGCGTATTTTTATAAACGTCGGGGCAATTGAAAAGGATTTTAGACAATGACCAAAGACAAAATTGAAGACAACAACAACGAAATGATGCTGGACCAATTGGAAGAACTCTTGGATTTGGCTTCCGCCCCTTGCGCCAACTCTTGCGCCAACCACGGCAACGTCATTTCGCTAGTCAAGTTTCTCGCCCGCATGATCAAAACCGCCTTTATGAACCAATCGGAAATCAAAGAACTAATGACCGAACTCAGGGAACAGCAAAAAGAGATTATCCGAATGCGCAAAGTGGCGCTTTGGGCTTTGACGATTATTGGCGGCGCGATGCTGGTTAAATTCGGCAACGTCTTTTATGCGGCGATAATGGGTTGGCTTGGGTTTTAATATGCGTTTCGGGGCTTTGATTTTGGCTTTGCTGTTCGCCAGCGGTTGCGCTAGTTCAACGGCGAATTATCCGTTGAAGCCCCACGTGATGAACAAGACCCTTTGGACCGCTTGCAAAAAGGATGGGCTTGTTTTCTACTGCCGCCAAGCCACCCAAACCCCCAAAGAAGCGTTATTGGCTGGCGGAAGGCTCCAAGGTCTAGGGCTGGCGGAAGACGTCGCCAAAGGCGCTTTGAAGGGCATTACGGAAGCTTATCCCGACGTCGCCAAGGTATATTCGGGGGTCCGCAATTCAAACGGGTTCGCCAACGTGGAAATTTTCATCCGCGCCCAAACCCCCGAACAATCGGAAGCCGCCCGCAAGCTGATTGAAGCGTTGACCGATTAACGCCGCCGATTGCCGAAGTAAAGCCAAGCCCCAAAAGCTATCATAACGGGGGCAAAAGCTAACTTGGCAAGCAAAATCAAAAAATCTTCCACGGGAAACCGTCTGATTAACCCCGTTGCCCCATCGTCAATTTCTTGATTTCGTGCAGGGTGTATCCCGTGTTATTGGAAATGTTTTCCAAAAGCTTGTTGGTTTTATCCAAGCGGGATTTGATTCCGAACACGGCGAACGGAAGGATTATCCATAGAATCGCCAAGAATAGAAAAAAACAGAAAACGAACAATCCGCCGATGATGCCAAACGTATTTATAAATGCTTCCATGATGTTTTTCCTTTCGGCTTATCTGCATTAAAAAACCCCGCTTTTTAGGGCGGGGCGCGGAATATTCGGCTTACTTCTTGGCTTTAGCCGTAGCCAAGTCAAAAATCTTGCGGTTCGCTTTGATCGTTTCGGCGTCTTTGATGTCCTTGGGTCCAACCGTCCCCGCCTGTTTGACCAATTCGGGATATTTGGAAATCACCACAAGGGCTTCCAATTCCTTTGCGGACATATCCGCCAGCGCAACCGCCTTGGGGTTCGCCGCCGCCTTCAAAACCGTTTTCAAAAGCTTTTCGGGGCTTACGGACGCCTTAGCCGCCTTCATAGCCTTGGATTTCTTGCCTTTCTTGCCCGTTTTGATGGGGAACAACTTGCCGCCCACTTCCGCCTTGCGGAACTTCTTGCCGTCAACCGTGAAGATTTCGGGCTTTCCGTCCTTGCCTTTTACGTATGCGACTCTTGCCATTTTGTTGCCTTTCGTTTTTTTATTAATGACCGTCTTTTAAAAACAATGGCGGCATTTTAAAAAAACCGCAAGAAAAAATTTAGCGGAACGGCGGATTTGTCTTGCTTTTCGGAAGGGTTTTTGCTACGATGTTTTTATGCTGGAAACGGAACAATTTAAAGAAGACCTTGAAAGGCTCAAAGGCTTTTTTAAAATGGGCGTCTTGAAGTCGCCGGAATTGCTTAAAAAGCTTGAATCTCTGGAAGGGGAAAAGGCGGAAACCCGACAACCCATTCCGGTGCTTGCCGATAGCGTCTTGAAATATGAGGACGCGGCAAAGGCTTTGGGCTGTTCCGTGCCGCAAATCAAAAAATTGGTCTATGCCGGAAGGCTTGAAAAGGCGATTGAACCCGGCGCAACGCGGGCTTACGGGGTCTTTGCTTCATCCGTGCGGGCTTTTATGGAAACGATGCGCCGGAAGCGCCCCGCCAAAGCCGCCTAGAAAGCGCCGATTGCCTTTGCGATTCGATCCATAGCCGCCGCCGGATTGTGGGCGTAGATTTCCGTTACGATGCTCGACTTATGCCCCAACCAACGTTGAATTTCGTTAATCGGGACGCCAGCATCAAAGCACAATTGCGCGAACGTGTGGCGGAAAGCGTGTGCGCCCAAGACCGAAACCGCCCGCGCCCCATCCTTGCGGGGGGCTGTTCTGTTGAACCCGCAAGCATCCAAGACCCGCGCAATCCGCGTATAAGTCGTTTCCCGCTTTTCCTTGCCGTATGCCGCGCCGATAAGGGGCAGGATATATCCGCTTTTCGGAAGTTCCCCAAGGATTTCCGCCAGTTTCGGCACGATGGGGAAACCGATATTCTTTGAATCCTTGGCGGTTGTCCTGTGAATCATCCCGCCGAAAACATGGTCTACGGTCAACGTCGCGCAATCCCCAAGCCGCATTCCCGTATAAAGCATAAGGGCGACAAGCTTCTTATCCTCTATGCGTTTGGACATTTCCACGGCATCCAACGGGACTTCATAGGAATAATCCGTTTTGCCCTTGTGCGAAACAACTGTTTCCTTCCGCGCCTTAATCCGTTCATCCAGCGTTGCCCAAATCTTTTTGATTTCGTCGGGCGTGAACGGGCGGCGGGATTGGGATTGCGCTTGGCGGCGGGGCACCTTTTGAAAGGGGTTGGACCCCGTGGAACGGCGGAACATGACGCCGCAAGTGTTCATTACCTTGTTGAAGGTTGCGGGGGAAACGCCGCGTCCATCAATCATAAAACGGGAAAATTCCGTGGCTTCGGAATCTCCAACGTTTTCCATCCATTCAAGATTTTTATGCGCCGCCCATTTTACGAAATTTCCCCATTGGCTTTTAGCCGTTTCAATTCCCTTCGGCGTCATTTTCCGCAAGCCGCGATTGACGCCGCGCCCCGTGGTTTCCGTATAGGGGAACAGGTTCCAAGCTTCCGAAATCTTTACGCGGGACGCGGCTTTTTTGGCGGCGGCTAGTTGTTCGCCCGCGTCCTGTTTAAGCTTTTCAACGACGGCGGCGGCTAAGACTTTTTGCTTAATCTGGAAGGGCAGTAAAAGGCGGTCCCTTTCTTCCCGCGCCTTTTCAACTTCCGCAAGGGGAATTCCGGTTGCAATCCGCGCCTGTTTCCCGTTGACCGAAGGCAATTGAACCTTCCAGCAACCGCCAACCGCCACAAGATGATGATTCAAATTTTTCATTTTCCTATCTCCCTGTATCCTTCTAAAACCTTCCATATTCCCAACGGTTTTAAGACTGGATGAATTTACGGATTAAGTCAACGATTAAGACAGAAATAAGACAAATCAGGGGGCGGCAAATCCGGCGAAATATACGAAAAACCCCAGAAAATATGGCAAATATCGCCAAAAATCGGGGGCTTAAAATCTTAATCGTAGGGCTTGGGAAGCTGACATTCTACCGCTGAATTACTCCCGCAGCCAGAATGGTGCTGTTTCTACCTTAGCCGCCGCGTGGTTGTCGATAGCGTTTTTGCGCGACGTGCGCGGATCGGCGGCGAATCCGGCGATCAGGGACCGCCGGGCTTGCCGATGGAAATCACGGTGAAAACGCCGACGTTGGTCGGCGCGATGACGACGGTGTTGTTGGAAAGAACGACGTCGTAATCGGAACTCGGCAGCAACGACCAGTTCCAGCCGCCGTTGGAAATGGCGTTGGCGGACCAGACGTTGTTTTCGATGCCGTCCATGCTGGCGAGGGTGGCCACCAGCCCGTTGGCGGTGGCCGCAAAGGCGTCCGTGCGCAGCACCACGTTCGAAGATGCGGCGCGCGTCACGGCGATCTCGGCGGAATAGGTCAGCACGGGCAAGGGCGCGCCGGTGACGGAAAGCGCGCCGATGAAGAACGTGCGCTCGTCGGTGTCGCCGGCGTTCCAATTCCAGAAGCGGACGTAGGCCACGACATATTCAGAGGCGTCGGCGAACGTGCCTTCGAACGCTTGGCCGTTGATCGTCAGGCGATAATCCAAAGTCGAGACCATTTCGAACGCCCCGGTCTTGGCGGTGTTGCCCCAGGGGATGCCCGTGTTGTGCGTCGTTGCGTCGAACAACACGTAGTTGGTGGTGCCACCCTCGAACTTGAATTCCGTCAAGCGCTGCCCGAAGCGATTTTCAAAGGCAATTCCAATGGAGGAATTGCCGAGGCCGCCATCCACGCCACCGTTTTCGAAAACGAAGGACACTTTGTCGCCGGATTGCAGGGACGCGGCGAAAGGTCGAATGGCTTGGATGGATCCGCCGCCGCTGGCCTGCAGGGCCCAGGCGTAGGAATTCGAAGCGAAGCTGCAATACGCGTTGGAAATGGCCAACAGGGCCGTGGCGCCGGTGCTGAGACTCCAGGCGTCGAATTGGGCACCGCCGTTTTGGCCGTCGAACCAGCTTCGGGAATTCACGTACGTGGCGTTGGTGGGCGAGTCCGCGGCGCCGTCGTTGGGGTTGACGGCGGAATTGGTTCCGGACACCCGGATCAGATTGACGCCCGCCGCCAACGGCACCGCGGCGAGGCTCCAGTTGGTTGCATAGGCGAACGTGCCCGAACCGCCGCTGAGCGTGTTGGTCCAAAGCAGGTGGCCCGCCAGCAGGCTGGCGTTGCCTTGCAGCGCGACGTTGGTGACGGCGGCGGCCACGTTGGTGACGGGGGCGGGATTGGTGATGGCGATGTAGGGCGTTTCCGTGTTGATGCAGGAACTGACGATGGCGCTCCAATCCGCGTGGTCGTTGTTGTCCCAGATGCCGGAAGAGTTGTGGAAGACGTAGTCCAATTCCCAGGTGTCGTCGGGAATGGCGTACCAACCGCTCCACACGTCGCCGGTTTCGTTGGTCAAGGCGACGTCCTGGATGTTTTGCCAGCCGTTGCGGCCGATGAAGAGATAGATGGGCGGGGTTCCGTTGGTGAGCGGTCCGGCGTTGATTTCATAGGCGATTTTCACCGGCACGCAGCCTTGCGGCAGCGCCGGATGGATGGACGCCTCGGCGGGTTGGCCGCCGCAACCGGTGACGGCCACGCTCCAGTTGTCGCCGCCGTTGTTGTCCCAGATCGCGCTGCCGTCGTTGAAGGAGAAATTCAGTTCGTAGGTGTCTTCGGGGATCGAGTAGGCCAAGGTCCATTCGTCGCCGGCGGCCGTCATGGGGAGGTTGGTCGGATTTTGCCAGTCGTTGCGGCCGACGTAGGCATAGACGCTCGTCGCGGCGGCCAGCACGCCGTCGCCGGGCGCGTAGGTCACGGTGACGGTCGAGCATCCATCCGGCGCCGCCGGATCGAATGCGGCGGAAGAGGCAGCGGGCGTCGGCGTCTTGGAATAGATTTGCACGGAATACGCGCCCAGATCGAGCGAGGCGTTGGCGCTGCCGTCCGCAACGACGGTGTCGCCGACGGCGGGCCCGACGTTGCCGAATGCGGAGTCGTAGGACTGCAGGTCGGAATTGTAGAGGCAATGCCACGTGCCGGCAGAGGGGAAGGCCATGGCATAGCCCGTGCGCGCCGTGGCGGAACAGTTGATGGCGACGAGAACGTCGTCCGCCTGGCCGCCTTGGTCCCAGCGAATCATGCCGACGACTTTGGCGGTGTTGTTCACGTGGTGCACGTTGACGTTGTTGGCGTTCTTGAGTCCTTCGGTGTTGCCGTAGGCGTTTCGGCGCAGGTGGATCAAGTCCGCGTAGGCGCGCACGATGCCGGCGTTCGCGTTGGTGAGCGACCAGCGCAGGGCCTGGTTGTTGGAGAACGTGTACCATTCGTGCATTTCGGAGCCGTTGAAGATCATGGGAATGCCCGGACTGACCAGCGCGATGGCGTTGGCGAGCAGCGCGCGTTTCTTGGCCCAATAGCCTTCGGGACTGCCCGAATCGATGTCGTAGGGCAGGCGATGCTTGCTGTTGAGGTCGCCGCAGGAATCGTGGCTCTCGACGTAGACGATCCGGTCGTAGCCGGTGTTGCCCAAATGCGCCGCCAGCGTGTTCATGTTGCGGTCGGAGTCGCTGGCCGCGGTCCCGACGTAGCGGACGTCGTTCAGGAAATCGTGGTCCCACTGGGCTTCGAATCCGACGTCGGTGTCGAAGGCGTGGTCTTCGGCGATGCGAAAGACGTCGGGATGGTAGGTGCTGAGCCAGTTGTTGACCTGCCAGAGCAGGTCGCTGCCGGACGAGTTCCACGTGCCGCCGCACGTGCGGATGTTGTAGACCGAATCCCACCGGAACCCATCGACGTGGTAGTTTTCGACGAACATCTGGATTTGGGCCAGGATGTAATCCCGCACTTCGCTGCGTCCATAATCCGGACGAGTGGCGCCCCAGTCGGTGTTGGCCTTCCAATCATTGTAGAAATAGATGCCGCCATAGCCGCCCGTGGACCAGCCGTCGTATTGCCACATTTCGAGGTCGGAGGGGCCGTAATGGTTGTGGACGACGTCGACCAGCACGGCGATGCCGTTCTCGTGGCAGGTCTTGATGAATCGTTTGAGGGCGTCGGGACCGCCGTGGGAGGATTCGACGGCAAAGGGGTCGGAAGGATTGTAGCCCCACGAACGGTCGCCGGGGAACTCGCTGACGGGCATGAGTTCCACCGCGGATACGCCCAGCGCCTTCAGATAGGCGATCTTGTCGGCGCAGTCATCGAAGGTGGAGGGCAGCCAATCTTCGGCGTTGTACGAGCCGGCGTGCATCTCGTAGATCACGAGATCGTTTCGCCAAATGGCGCTGAAGTTCGTCGAACTGCCCCAATCGAACGCCGCTTGATCGTAGACGATGGAATTGCCGGCGGAATTGACGACGCGGGTGCCGCGCGGATCTTTTTTGTACGTGCCGTTGACCACGAACTTGTATTCCTGGCCGGCGCGGGCGCCGGCGACGTCCGCGGACCAATACCCGTTCCACGTTCCGCCCGGGGTGTCCTTGGACAGTGTGGTGGAGCCCCAGCCGTTGAACGTGCCTTTGATGGTGACGGCGGTGGCATTCGGCGCCCACGTGCGGAAAGTCACGCCGGTTCCGCTCGCATCGGCGTAGGGAATCGCCCCCACGCCGCTGCGCGAAGACTGCGCCAGCGCGCCTTCGACGAGAAACAAGCCGACGGAAAACGCGAGGAAAGCGCGGCAGATTTTCATGGATCGATCCTAACGGAATTAAAACGTTTCCGCAACGATAAAATCGTTTGACGAATCCGAAAACCGGAGGGTCAAGGCTTCCATTCGGCCGGCAACGGGACGGGCACGTAGGGGAAGGGATCCAGAGCTTCCTCGACGTAATCCGCGAGTTGGCTGGCCGGAGTGGCGGCCTCGGGCTTGGCGGCCGGCGCGATTTCCTTGGCGGGCGCCGCCTTGGTCAGGGAAATCACGTTGGGCGGCGGCGTCTTGGAGAAAATCAACAGCGAATGGCGGCTCATGTCGAGCGGCAAGGTGG
>Ga0116170_10000240_pt1 | contig 58119 bp, 55 predicted proteins | sample AD_JPNHW1_MetaG_FD_89797 | JGI IMG/M metagenome (GOLD analysis project Ga0116170, IMG submission 89797) | Active sludge microbial communities of municipal wastewater-treating anaerobic digesters from Japan - AD_JPNHW1_MetaG | ecosystem: Engineered > Bioreactor > Anaerobic > Digestate | place... | reverse complement strand
TGCACGGTGTTTGGTTCGCGGGCAAAAATTGCACTGGCGGGTACTGTGTTCACTGTTGCGGCCCCGTTCGCACCGGTGAAGGTCAGGTTGATCTTCGGTGCCGGGCTCTTGACTACGAGAAACGCGAGCGGGATCTTGTAAAACGCCGCTGTGCCGGTGCCCGCGAAGTAGCGCGAGTAGGCAAAGGTGGTGTCGCTGCCGGTGATAGACGTCGTGACATCCCACGAGTCAACACCGGAATAAGCACCCTGGACATCCGGGCTGCTCCGGTCAAGCTCGAGGTTGGTAAACGTTCCCTCGACAGGAGGTGTGCCGCCGGTATAGGTGAATGTGTTAGTACTTGTGGGGAAGCCGTAGTACCCGTTGTTGCTCGCCAGGTAATCCGCGGTCAGGGTGGCCGAGGTGATGCCGGTGAGACCCGCGGTGCCGAAGGTGGTGGTGCCGACTGCGGCTTCATTAAGTGTATCCTCGGTGTAATACGAGCAGACATCGTGCCCCAGGTTCACCCAGTAGGTGGTCCGGGTCGTGGATGCAGGGTCGTCGTACGCGACAACGAGGGTGATCACCTTGATCCGGCCATCGTATGAGCCCGTGGTGTTAACATTCACGTTCACCGTTTTGTTGCTGATCAGGCCGGCCACATCGTACCACATGAAGTAGTCGCTTGTGACACGGTTTTCATGGTCATTGATTATCTTGTAGGGATCCTGTTCCCCACCGCCAAACGCGGTGTTATCATTTCCAGATATGCCATCGTCCTGCGCTACCAGATAATGGAAGGGTGCGTGTCCCGTCTCTGTCCAGGTCTGCTCATAGATGCCGTCACCATTTCCGTCGAAACTGTTGGTGATCGTGAAGGCCTTGTCGTCCTGCATGTGCCCGGAATAGGCTGAGACATAGAGCCGTGCCCACTTGATATTGCTACCAGTGGCGGCATCCGGCAGGGTGAATGTCTTTGTCACCACCTTGCTTCCCCAGTCTGGTGCCGGTGTGGCATTGATATACAGGTCACCGGTAACCGTACCGGTCTGTATAGTCGTAAGCGGAATGCCTCCGACATAGGTATCAGCAGTTGCTGTTCCGATAAAACAGAGGAGCAATACCGTAATAATGGCGCTCCTCCAGAGGATTGTTGCTTGCATTTTTTTCATGGTCGTTCTGTCACCTTCGATATCCTTGGAAAAAAATCCGCCCTGCTGCCCGGTTCGATGACAGGTCAGCCATAAAAACAGGTTTACCTGCAGGGAACCGGACTGTCATGGACGGATACCTCGCGTCGCAGCGTCCTGCGAGCGATGGAATTACCTCTGAATGGCTACCATTTATTGGTTATGATCTTTTTTTTATTCCGTAACAACTTATGGCAATATTTTAACTTTTTCAAAAGAGTCGTATGTAATTTTTTAATTATTTTGATAATTTATAAGAAAATTTTTCGTTGTTCCCGAATCCAGCCATATTGGCAAACATGGTGCAAGGCACCGGTGATAAGCATAGGTGCACGCTTCGGATCTCCGGCAAGTTTATCGACGGTACTAAATTCACGGGAAATTCAACCCCCGACGTGAATGAGATCGTGTGCGCAACTCGTATTCGTTTTGTAATACTTTTTTTAATAAAAGTATAACCAAATATGTGGCATATGTGGCCAGCCAGATGGGGAATACTATCTGGTAAGGAATAATGTTCTTGTTAGGGACATCATCGCCTTAATATTTGTCCCGACAACATAGCAGCCGTAGTTCGCTCCAATACTCTACGGAGCATCGACCGGATTTCCTTTTCCGTGACTGTACTGATTCCCGCCATTGACCGTCACAACAGGTTTCACCCACTTCAACTATTCCAAAAACCATCTCCGATACATCTTATATCAGACATGTCCCTGGAATCGTCATGACTTATAGATCAGTTGCGATCTTCCCGGGTTTTAAGAGAGATTCAGGTTGCCCCGTGCAAGGAGAAACTACCGGATATTCCATTTCCACGGAGCCCTCGGAAGAAAATCTGAAGGTGATGCATGAATCCGTATTTACGTCGGGAACGTTTCCGTTTCCCAGGAGACCGGACGGATGATCCCGGATAAGTCCGACCCGTTCACGGCAATCTTCTGCACGGTGCTCGTCCCTGCGGAGGAAGATAAGAAGCTCGCGCCAGGTACCGGTCCTTTCAGAATATTCTGATGAGAAGAGAGATCTGAAAAAAGCCAGATAAAAACAGGGGGACCCTTAATCTTCAATCTTTATTGTCGTGAGCTTGACCGATTCTACACCCTTCAGAGCCATGAGCCGCTCGGCAAGTCCCTTGAGATCCGCCCCGTCCCCGTGGACAAGGATCACCTCAAGACACCGGTCATGGGTCACATGGGAATGGAGGGAGGCCTTGATCACGTCGTGATGCTCGTGCTCGATATCGGTGATCGAGGTCAGCAGGTTGCGCTGGTCATGATCGTAGACCATGGTAATGACGCCCTCCCGGTCGCCTTTTACATCCGACATCCACTGGTAATAGGTGATATAGGTCCGGATCGCGTCCCGGATCCCTTCCGAGCGCGACGAATAACCGCGCTTGTTGATGATCTCGTCGAACTTGTCCAGCAGGTTTGAGGGAAGAGAGATCCCAATCCGGGAGAGGTCTGATTCCAGCGTCATAAGGTTCCAGTGATGTTGATATCATCGCTGGAAACGGATTAATGTTTTGAAAAACAGGGGCAAAAAATTGTACTTGGTAAGATTACTACTCTCCATTCAGGGATAAATCATCATCGTAGTATTGGTCCCCGGCACATACTCCCCCGCATACCGGTCCAGCATAACCTGCGGGTCGAAGTCGGCAAAGAGTTCCGGGTGCAGAACTTTTGCCGTCGCTGCAAGCCCGATGTACGCCTTGGGCCCATACTCGATCCCTGCCGAGAAGAGGCAGATCCGCCCTTCCTTCACCGCCGACATAGTCGCCCAGCCGGTCCGTGCTTTCAGGGCATCTGCAATCGCAGCATACGGGCGGGTCTCCTTAATTGAGATCACCTTCATGACATAGTCGGGGTTTTCCGAGACAACCCACTCTGCGCTCACCTTGGGCGACGAGGCGGTAGAGACCGCGGCAACGGCATTCTTCCCTCCCGCCATCATGAGAAGTTCGTCGGATCCAGAACCGGTCCCTGCCGCCGTATAATCGGAGTAGCCCTCGAAGTACACGGTCGGCAGCTTCTCCTGCGGCAGGGGGGCGACCCTTCGCATGACAACCGTGGTCATGTTCTCGATCATCTGCGCGTACCGCTCCGCCTTCTCCGTATGACCGGTGAGCGTCCCGACAGCCCGGGCGTCCTGCGCAAGCTTCGGGAGCCGGTAGCAGTCAAGGTAGATGACCGTGATATTGGCAGCGAGGATCTGGTCGAGGTTCTTCGGTTTCGAGCTCGCGTACGAGATTACGACGTCGGGGTTCAGCGCAAGCATCTTCTCGACATTTGGCGTCTGCCAGTCCCCGATGCTCTCCGCGTTAGGGATCTGCTGCATCACGTGCGAGACGTTCTTCGTGCTTTCCGTGATCCCGACAATGGTATCCGCCGCACCAAGCGCAATCAGCATCTCCGCTGCGTCCGAGTTCGTTACAATGATCCGTTCCGGCTGTGCCGGAAGCACGATCCGCGTGCCGTCAGTCTGGGTGATCACGATACTGTTGTTGGACACGGAAGTATCCGCCGGGGTAGTGACGGACGGGATTGCCGTTACAACGGGTGCTGTGCTTCCCCCGCCTGCCGTGCCGGTACAGCCGGCAAAGAGGGTTGCTGTGGCAAGCAGTGCAAGGATTACAAGATATCGGGTGAATGTCATTGGTTTCATTCAATGCACCTTGTGAATTTTGTGGAATTGCCGGGTCATACCGTCATCCTCCGGAAGATGCGGGTGCAGAGGAGGAGGACAACAATGCCAAGCCCGGTGAGCGCTGCAATCTGGATGGCCGGCACCGTGCCGGCATTGACCGCACGCACGGCATCGATTGCATAGCTGAGCGGATTTGCAACCGCGATCGCACGGAGCCACGGCGGCATTACGTCGTACGGCATCAGGGCACTCGAAGTAAAGAATAGCGGCATGGAGATCATCGTGTTGACTGCGGCGTACGAGTCGTGGTCGCCGACGTAGAGCGCAAGCGTCGTTGCGAATGCGGAGAAGAGGATCCCGAACAGGATCAGGATCAGGTACGTGAGCGCGTACTGGACCGGCGAACGCAGCGTGGCGCCGATAAGGAGTGCAATCGCAAGGATGATCGTCGCCTGGATCACGCTCCGGATCGTGATAAAGGCGATCTTGCCAAACAGGATGCTCTCCCGCGGCGTGGGCAGCGCGAGGAACTTGTTCAAAAATCCCAGGATCTTATCGAACATCAGGAGCGCACCGCCGTTTAACGAGGACGCAAGGATCGTCATGACAAGGATCCCCGGCGTGATGAAATCGATATAGTTGTCCGTGAACCTGACGGGAAGAGCAAGGCCGACAAAGAGGAGCCATGCAGCGGGCATGACAAGCATGGAGATAACCGCCACTCGTCCCCTGACCCATTTTACCATGTCCCGCTCGACATAGTACCATATACCGTTCATTTTCGCCTCCGGAGCATTGTCCGGAACCGCTGGTAGTCGAACGCTCCCGAATCGTCCGGTGTCCCGACCGCATGGAGGAAGACATCGTCCAGCGTCGGTTCCCGCAAGGATACTGACCGGACATTCGTCCCGTTGCGGGCAAGGGCGTTTAAGAGCAGCGGCAGCGCCTCCTTCCCGTTCTCCGCGGTGAAGGTTGCCCCGTCACCGGACTGTGTAAGAAGCGCAACTCCGGGGACATCCGGGGCTGCAAACGGCCCTGCAACCGTCACCATGATGATATCCTTCATGAGCCGGGCCTTCAGCTCTCCGGGAGTGCCCGTCGCAACAGTGCGCCCTTTGCTGATGATGCCCACCCGGTCACAGTACTGGTCCGCCTCGTCCATGTAGTGCGTCGTGACAAAGATCGTCATGCCGCTCTTCCGGAGTTTTCCGATGTGCTCCCAGATCTTCCGGCGCGCTGCCACGTCGAGCCCGATTGTCGGCTCGTCAAGGAAGAGCACCGCCGGCTCGTGCACGAGTGCCTGCGCAAGTTCGAGTCGCCGTCGCATCCCCCCGGAGTACGTCCGGATCAGGTCGTCGGCGCGATCCGAGAGATCCATGACGGCGAGTACTTCGTCGGTCTTATCCCTGGGGCGGGGGATCCCGTACAGGTGGGCAAAGAAGAGCACATTCTCCCGGCCGGTCAGCTTGATATCGACGGCCATGTCCTGCGGGACATAGGAGAGGCGGCGCCGGACCTCGCTCCCCTGCGTCAGGACATCAAAGCCGCAGACCGATGCCGTTCCCTCCGTTATGTGCAGGAGTGTAGTCAGCATCAGCACGGTCGTCGTCTTTCCCGATCCGTTCGGGCCGAGCAGTGCAAAGATCTCGTTGTTCACCGCAAGATCGAGATGGTCGACTGCGCAGAGGGATCCGTAGTACCGGGTAAGGCCGTTTGCTTCGATCGCGTTCATTCTTTCAATCACTGTCCGGCGCAATCATCAACGGTTATGTCGCATCCTCACCTTTTCAATCAGATCCTTTACGCCCGCACCCCACTCCTGCACATCTGACGGAGCGAACACATCCACACTCCCCCCTTGGATATCGCCGGTCCCGATACGGTCTTCCATCCATGACTCGATCTCAAGGTAATTCTTCTTCAGTTCTGCAAACACTGCCGGGTCCGCATCCCAGAGATCCCGCTGCTTTGCCTCGATCAGGCGCCTTGCGATCTCTTCGAGCGCGTACGGGTTGCTCTCCCCGAAGAACCGGCGCATTTCATTGTCGTTGACAAAGGTTGTGGCGATGTCATCGAAGATCCAGTCGTCCACCTCCTGTGTCGATGCCGACCACCCGTATACCCGGGTTACGCGCTTCATGATGTCGGATGCACCCTTGTACCCGTGCTCCTTCATCCCTTCAATCCACTTCGGGTTCAGGAGCTTCGTCCGGACAACCCGCCGGATCTCATCGGCAAGGTCGCGGACCTCCACCCGGCCCGGCTCGCGGGTATCCCCGTAATACGGCTTCACCTCGTTTCCCGAGTAGTGACGGGCGGCCGCCGTGAACCCGCCGTGCGCGCCAAAGTAGCAACAGCAGCCGAGCAGGTCGTGCTCGTCTGAGTGGACCTTGTTGAACGTTACCGAGACCGTCGTGAGATTATCCGCGAGCTGTTCGTGGGCAGAAAGCCCGCGTACTTCCCTGCCGTACGCGTACCCGTTCCATGCAACGAAGATATCGGCAAGGTCGGCCTGCGTCTTCCATGCCGATGCAAGTACCGCGAGGTTCACCCCGCTCGCGTAGGTTCCGGGCTTTGAAGAGAAGATCCGGCAGGTAGCTTCCCGCAGGGTGATTCCGTTCTTCTCCATGCCGGCAAGAGTGTGCTTCCGGACGAAGTTCTTCTCAGCAGGTTCGTCGAGCGCGGCAACCGCCATAACCGCGTCGTCGAGCAATTCGTAACAATTCGCAAAATTATCGCGCAGGATGCCGGTTGTCCGGACTGTGATGTCGATCCGGGGGTGCCCGAGCTTGTTAAGCGGTATTATCTCAAACGACTTCACCTGCCCGTTGCTCCTCCATACGGGACGTGCACCAATCAGCCAGAGCATCTGGGCAAACATCTCCCCGTCGGAGGCCATGATGTCGCCGGCCATCCAGTAAAAGGCGACGTTCTCCGGGACGGATCCCTCCTCATTCACGTGCTTTGCGATCATCGCATCGGCAAGGCGCTGGCCCACCCTCCACGCTGCCCGTGTAGGCACCCGGTGCGGGTCGAGCGAATAGAAGTTCCGGCCGGTCGGGAGCACATCCTCGTGCCCCCGTGTGATCTGCCCGGAAGGGCCTGCCGGTATATACCTCCCGTCAAGGCCGTGCAGGAGGGCGGCGATCTCGTCCGATTCCCCGATCCGTAGGTCTATCGCAAGGACGCGCTTGCGGAGATCTTCAAGCAGGGCAATCCGCTGCCGGGAAAGCCTGCCGGCAAAGAAGAGGGAATAGGGTTGCTTGGATCCTTCAAGGGCCAGTGCCACAAACCCGTTCAGGTTCTTGTCAATATCTTCAAGGATCGCCCCATGCGACATGCCCCGCTTATCAGAAAATCCCCCGGGGTTATCGAGCAGAGCTGTGAGATCAACGCCCATCAGGCCGGCGATCAGCCGTCGGGGCGAGGTCCCGCTGTCATCGAACCGGAGAATGGAACTGATATATTGCGCCCGCTTCTCTCCTTCCGGTACCTGCCCGAAGATATGCATCCCGCTCTGGATCTGCGTAGTCCGGATTTTTAAGAGCGCTTCGTGGGCCCGGGCAACGACCTCATGGAGTGGCATCTCATGGGTGACGTGCATGTCCCGGTCGAGGTGTGCCGTGACGATTGCATCCTGCAGCATATGGGAGAGGGCATGGGCCCGTGCCGGGTCATGCCGTGTGGTCTCGTACTGTGCCAGCAGGGCATCGATCTCCTCCAGTTCGTCATACAATCCCCCCCGGACCATGACTGTCTGCATATGATCGACAATGGTGGCGTAGCTCCGCCTCTTGGCAACTGTTCCTTCCGCCGGGTTGTCCGCGTTGTAGATGTACAGGAAAGGGGTGTCGCCAATGGCGATATCCGGGAAGCACTCTTCCGAGAGCCCCACGCCCTTCCCGGGCAGGAACTCGAGGTTCCCGTGGGTACCCACGTGCACGATGACGTCCGCCCGGTGGACGCGGCTCAGCCAGAAGTACGTCGCAAGGTACTGGTGGGGCGGCGGGCACTCCGGGTCATGGAGGATCCGGCAGACCTGCCCGTCGCACCGGGACCCGGCGCACCCCCGCTTGGGCTGGACATGGACGGTGACATTCCCAAACGAGATCCCGGTGATCAGGATCTTCCCGTCGCAGACCATGGCCTCGCCCGGTGGCGGTCCCCATGTGGAGGATACTTTCTTTTGGACCGGTTCCGGAAGGGAGAAAAAATAGGGCTCGTACGTATGCATGTCCATCATGGCAAGGGTCCCCCCGGAACCGGCAATGTCTGCGGCAGAGGTCCAGCGGAACTCGGAGACTGCTTTTTTTACAAGGATGGTATCGATAAGCTCTTTTCCTGATGCGGGGGGGATCAGGCGGTACCCTTCCCGTGCCATTGCCTTAAGGATGCGGGCAACACTCTCCAGGGTATCGAGGTTCGACCCCCCGCCGATATTTGCTTCCGCGCCGGCACAGGGATTGTTGTTTAAGATGATTGCAACCCTGCGCTCTGCCACGGGTTTCTTTGCAAGGGCAATCCAGTTCTTTACCCGGGATGCAACCTTCATGCACCGTTCCGCGATACCTTCCCGCACCTTGTCCCCGTCCGGCCGGCTCTTGCTTGTGCCGATAAGGACCGGTTCGATGACACCTTCGAACTCGGGGAGAGCGACTGCCCACGAGATGTCCATCGAGAGCCCGGCGGACGCCTGCCATTCCGCAATGGTCAGGTAGTTGGTTACGACCGGGGAGAAGACCGGAACTTTAAGCCGGGTGAAGAATGCAACACCGGAATCTGCTGCCGTTTCGCCAGCGTTCCGGGCGATGCAGGAAGAGCCGAGAAGGAACGGCACGAGCTTGATGACAGCATCCACGGCAGGTGCGCCATTCCTCGTGAAATACGAGAGTATCACCTCATCCATCCCCCGCGCCCCGAGCGCCTCGTCCCGGATTGCATACGTGAACGCCGGGATGACATTGAGCCCGGAAACCTCGAGGCTGCGGATGAGCATATCCTCGATGGCGACATTGCCCGAAGCCCAGGATGTCCGGGAGAAGAGGAGCCCGACATACGGGCGGTCAGGCCGGGCTCGTCCGGTATACCATGCACGGTAGTCTTCCGCCGATGTGAAGATCTGCGGTGCATCGGGATGGTAGATCCCTTCCCACGGCACATCGGCAGGCGGGGCGTAAGAAATGCCTTCGCCAAGGATTGTGTTCCGGATATACCGGAGGAGGTTGACAAAATTCCCGTCGCCATTGTTAACGATATACCGGTGGCATGTCCCGACAACGGATGCCCCAACCGTTGAGCCCGCCCAGTAGGACGGATCCGGGCCGAGCGAGATGACCGGGACAGAGTCGCGGATCCGGGCAACTTCTGAGTCCACCTGTTCCCAGAAGAGGTCGGCCGTATGGTACAGGAGAATGACATCCGCATGCCGGCATGCCGCAAGGGCATCCTCTACAAGGTCCGGGGACTCCCCCAATGTCTGGGTAGGATAGACAGTACAAACATCTCCCGTCACTGCGGCGGCGCGCCTGAGTACCGGGGCATACGATCCCCATAAAACTGCGGTAATCTTCATGAATCGGCCTGATGGAAGGATGGAAGAACCGGATATTGCGCATGGTCATTGTGCCATACCGGTCATTCCTTTTAAACCATGATCGATACGTACTGCATGTTTTTAAATATTTTTTAAAACGTAACACCAATATAACTAAAAACAAATATCGATAACACATGGTATTATGAAGATTAAAAATTGATATATTTAAGAATACGAAATTTTCATACTAGCTGATAACGACCAGCAGTATCCTAGGATGGCAGTTTCATTATGACGCATTTCCATCACGTATACCCGTTTTCCGCAATCGTCGGACAGGATCAGATGAAGCTGGCCCTCGTCCTGAACGCGATCAACCCTGCGATAGGGGGGGTCCTGATCCGGGGCGAGAAGGGAACTGCAAAATCGACCGCCGCCCGCGCCCTTGCTAACCTCCTGCCGGAGCGGCAGGTTGCGGACGGATGCGCTTTCGGATGTGATCCGTCGGACTTAAAACGGATGTGCCCGGCCTGCCGGGAGAAATACCCTGACCTTACCGCAGGGAAAGCGCCCATGCGGGTTGTGGAGCTCCCACTCAGTGCAACCGAGGACAAGGTCGTTGGCACCCTCGATATCGGGCATGCACTGAAGACCGGCGAGAGAAAGTTCGAACCCGGTATCCTCGCCGAAGCGAACCGGAACATCCTGTATGTCGATGAGGTGAATCTTTTAAACGATCATATCGTCGACGTGCTCCTCGATGCCGCAGCGATGGGGGTCAATGTTGTCGAGCGGGAAGGCGTATCCTACACGCACCCGTCTTCGTTCATCCTTATCGGGACCATGAACCCTGAAGAGGGCGACCTGCGTCCCCAGCTTCTTGACAGGTTCGGGCTCTGTGTCGGGATCGAGGGGATCCGCGATCCGGAAGAACGCCTGGAGGTCATCCGGCGCAGGCTCGCCTACGAACAGGATCCGGAACTCTTCTGCAGGAACTGGGAGGAAGAAGAGTGCAAACTCAGGGAAAGGATTTGTCAGGCACAGACCATGCTGACGCAGGTAACCGTCCCGCGCCGGGTGCTGGAACTGGTCGTCCGGATCTGCATCGATATGGAAGTCGACGGGCACCGCGCCGATATCAGTATGCTCAAGGCAGCGACAACTGTCGCGGCCTGGAACGGCAGGAACGAGGTGACAGATGAAGATGTGCGGACAGCTGCGGATCTTGTCCTCTCCCACCGGATGCGAAGAACCCCGTTCTCGGAGCAGAAACTTGACCGGCAGAAACTTGAAGAGTCCCTTAGCCGGAAGGCAGATGACCCCCGGCATGAGCCGCCTCCAAAGGACCTCCCTGAAAACGGATCGCCCCGTTCGCGGGAGGGACCGGACGGTTCGGGGACGACAGTCTTTACGCCGGGAACTCCGTTTTCCATAAATGGCAAAGAGATGCAGTCCGGGCAGCGTACCGATGAGAGGAAACGGGAAGGTGCAGGACGGAGAGCCTGCACCGAATCAAGTGACGGCAGGTACGTCCGCAGCAGGATCCCTGACGAACCGTCGACAGACATCGCATTCGATGCAACGCTCCGTGCAGCAGCTCCCGGACAGCGCGGCAGGTCGCAGGGGAACCTCGCAGTTGCCATAGAACCGCAGGATATCCGGGTCAAGGTGCGGGAGCGCAAGCTCGGAACAACGATCGTCTTTGTCGTCGATGCCAGCGGAAGCATGGGGGTGCAAAGCCGTATGAGCGAGGTGAAAACTGCAATCATCTCCCTGCTTGTGGAAGCGTACCAGAAACGTGATCGCGTCGGCCTTGTCGCATTCCGGGGGACCGGTGCAGACCTGCTGCTGCCCCCGACCTCAAGCGTGGAACTCGCAAAAAAAAAGCTTGCGGTACTGCCAACCGGGGGCAGGACACCGCTTGCGTCGGGACTGCTTCAGGGGCTTGAGGTGATCGGGCAGGAGCGTCGCACCAACCGGGACGCACTCGTGCGACTTGTGCTCATCTCAGATGGCCGGGCAAACGTATCTGCCGGAGGCGCCCCGCCATTTGACGAGGCGCTTTCTGCCGCCGGACTCGTGAACAAGGCAGGTATTCCGTCGCTTGTCATCGATCCAGAAGATGGGTTCCTCAATCTCGGGCTTGCAAGGGAGTTATCGGAGCAGATGGGCGCACGCTACCTCCACATCCGGGATCTCCGTTCCGGGCAGATTACCGGGGCGATCCGCGGGATCGGCATGTGACGGGCATGACAGGGACCGGGGGCCTATGACCGCAGGATTTCCACAGGATCTTCCACAACCTGCAGGAGTCCTGTCGCTGTACCACCAGAGTCGTGCCCGGAGGATCGCACTCCTTACCGGTCTTGCCATCGCTCTGGTCTGCGCCATTGTCTGGGCATCGTGCTCAGGGACAGTCGCCATCTCCCCGGAAGACACCCTCGTTGTCTGCATAACCGCCCTGCGGGACGCGGCATACGCAGTCGTCCCCCCACTTACCGCTCTCGTGCCGGTCACCCTCCCGGACCCGGCAAACCCTCAGGCGGCGCTCATTGTCCTCGGATTCCGGTTCCCCCGGATCCTGCTTGCAGTCTTCACGGGCATCAGCCTTGCCGTTGCCGGCACGGTCATGCAGGGGCTTTTACGCAACCCGCTCGTCAGCCCCTTTACGCTGGGGCTCTCGTCCGCGGCATCGTTCGGGGCTGCGGTCGCCATCGTGATTGGCCCGGCCCTGCTCGGAACCTTCGCCATCGGCATGGGGGATGACGCATTCATCATCCTGATGGCATTCCTCTCCGGCTGGCTCTCGATGCTCCTTGTCTATTCGATTGCCAGGTCGCGGGGAACTTCTCAGTCAATGCTCATCCTTGCCGGAGTTGTGATCGGGTACATCTTCCAGGCCGGAGTACTCGCCATGAAGTACTTCTCGACAAGCGAGCGGCTCCGGGACCTCGTCGTCTGGCTTATGGGGGGCATGTGGGGGGCCAGCTGGGGATCAGTCATGATCATCGCGCCGATCACCCTTGCCTGCGCCTGCATCCTGGAACTCAAAGCATGGGACTTGAACGCCCTCGCCTCCGGGGACGATGTGGCAAAGAGCCTGGGCATCGATACGGAGCGGCTCCGGCTGTACGGCCTCATGACCGCCACGTTTGCTGCATCCTGCTGCCTCGCATTCACCGGCATCATCGGGTTTATCGGGTTAATGTCCCCGCACATCTGCCGGATGCTGATAGGAAACGACCACCGGTACCTGATCCCATGCTCGGCGCTTCTTGGCGCACTGATCCTGCTTGTGTCAGATACGGTGGCCCGCACAATCTTAAGCCCGGTCGAGCTTCCGGTCGGAATCATCATGTACCTGGTCGGGGGGGCCTTCTTCCTCTTCCTGATCCTGCGGGGACGGGGAAAGGGGCTGTACTGATGAGAGGGAATTGCCATGGAACTTGAACTCGAAGGTGTGACAGCCAGCTACGGGGGCATTACCGCCCTGTCAGATATCTCCTTTACGGTGACTTCGGGGCAGGTGGTCACGCTTCTCGGGCCCAACGGTTCCGGCAAGTCAACGCTTATCAAGACAATCGCCGGCATCCTCCGTCCGACAAGAGGGAGACTTGTTGTCGATGGCACGGATATACAACGGATTGATCCCATCGATCTTGCCACCCGGATCGGGTACGTGCCACAGCAGTATACCTTCACGCTCTATGCCACGGTCTTCGAGACCGTACTCCTCGGGAGACGCCCGTTCATCAAATGGTCGGTATCGGAAGAGGAACTCTCCCGCGTGGAATCGGCACTGGAAGCAGTCGGCATGACAGGATCTGCGGGAAAGTTCATGGACCAGCTCTCCGGGGGGGAGCGGCAGAAAGTCTTTATCGCGCGGGCACTGGCGCAGGATCCCGCGCTCTACCTCTTCGACGAACCGACAAGCGCCCTTGATATCCGGTACCAGCTGGGCGTCATGGAGACCCTGCGCGACCTTGCAATCCGCAGGGGGGCGGCTGTTGTCATCGCGGTCCACGATCTCAACCTGGCCTACCGGTACGCTGATGCGGTCATCATGCTTGACAAGGGGAGACTCGTTGCCAACGGACTGCCAGAGAATGTACTCACACCAGACCGCATCGAAAAAGTCTATGGTGTGAATATCGAAGTTGTCAGGAGCGGGAACGGGCAGTTCCTCATGCCGGTCCGGCAAAGCAGGTGACTGTTTCCGGATCCCCTGGTACCGGGAACCGGACAATACGGTGCACAGTATCGGGGCGATCAGCGTGAGGCCAGGGCATGGATGTGCCGGAATTTCCAGAGTGATTTCATATATTATCATAAAAAAATAACAAAACTTATTACTTATCCGCACGATTTTTAAATGGGGCAACAGGGAAAGCCCCGTTTGACAATACCGGGAATATTGCCTCAATCAGCAAAGTCATGCACGTCCACAGATAAATGAATACAATTTCCCGGTTTTACATTTTCTGTCGGAACATTCCTTATCTTTTCATACAAAATAATAAAATTTTATTACTAGGGAGGCGTACAATCATGTGGGGTGATGTGCAGGGAACAGGAATCGGGAGTATCAGATAATGTTCCATGCTCCGTTTACCCTCCTATCCAGAAGAAACGAACAGGATGAAACTGACATGGCATTACCAAAAAAAGAAAAACCGGTAAAGAACGACAGGAATGCAAAAACAGGAAAGACAGCAACCATGAAGAAAACCCCGGCTGTGGCAGGGAAAAAAGAACCTGTAAAATCCACATCCGGAAAACCCAGAAAGTAACCTTATCGCATGTTTCCTAAGGGTGTCTCCCGTATCTGGAGGGGGACACCCGCAGGGCAGTGGTAATTGCAGGAGAACCGGCATTGAAATGCCGCCCTTATAGAACAGCAGGCAATTACTACGTACGGCAACAATCTTCAGAATATATGCCCTTTTTATTGAGTCTGTTGAAAATATTAACAAATACAAACCTTTTTCTTAAATTATGTGCTACAATCCAGTATAATTGTAACAACACTCTGGTGTAACCATGCACATACCTGATGCGTTCATTCCAATCTGGCAGGGCGCGATCTACTGGATCATCGCCCTTATCTTCGTAGCGCTTGCCCTGAAGTGGGCAAAGAACGAGATGAGCGAGGAAAAACTCCCGATGGTTGCCGTTCTTGCGGCCGCAATCTTTGCTCTCCAGTCCTTCAACCTCCCCGTATCGATGGGAACCAGCGGCCACCTTGTCGGCGGCGCCCTCGCAGCTATCGTCCTTGGTTCGCCGTTTGCGGCAGTCTTCATCTTAACGCTTGTCCTGATAGTCCAGGGCGTCCTGTTCGGGGATGGCGGAATCACTACCATGGGAGCCAACATCATCAACATGGGCGTGATCGGCGGATTTGTCGGGTTCTACACGTTCAGGGGCGTGATGGCGGCAACAAAGAGCATGCCCGTTGCTGCATTCCTCGCAGCATGGCTTGCCTGCCTCATCCCGTCGCTTGCCTGCGCTGTCGAGATGTTTTTTGCCGGCACCTTCCCGCTCAGGGAAGGACTGGTTGCCATGGGGATCTACCATGCGATCATCGGATTCATCGAAGGGATCGTGACAATAGCGGCGATCTATCTCATCAGCAGCGTCCGGCCGGATCTCGTTGACACGGGTGTCACAAAGCCCACGGGAGCGTGAAGGAGCATGATGGACAACAAGACATTCCTGATTGCAGGCCTCATCCTCTCGCTCCTGATCGGCGGCGTTGCCGTCTTCCTTGCCTCCGGTGACCCGGATGGCCTTGAGAGCACCGCCCTTGTCGTGCAGGGCCAGAAAGACCTGACCGGAGCAACACCCGCAGACGCCGAGATCGAGGAAGACCTGAACGGTAAATTCTCCTACGAATCCCCAATGCCGGATTACGCACTTGGCGAGGAGATGGGATCTCTTGGCGGCATCATCGCCATTATTGTCGGAACGATCCTTGCATTCCTCGTGGTCCTCGGCCTTGCCTATGCAGTCAAGGCAGCAGGAAAACCGGCGAAATAGCGACCGGCATACCTTTAACCCTTTTTCGCGAAATAGTACCACGCATGCACCTGATCGAAACCCGCGATCTCTGTTATACCTACCCGGGCAACGTCACAGCACTCGACCATATCAACTTTGTCGCCCCGCGGAAGGCCCGCATCGCCGTGATCGGGAGCAACGGTGCAGGAAAGAGCACGCTCTTTAAGCACTTCAACGGTGTGTTCAAACCCTCTTCGGGATCGGTCCTGATCCGGGGGGAACCGATCACAAATAAAAACACCCGGGAGATCAGGAAATTTGTCGGGCTCGTCTTCCAGAACCCCGACGACCAGATCTTTTCCCCGACAGTCGAGCAGGACATTGCGTTCGGGCCGACCAACCTCGGGCTGGACCCGGAAACTATCCATCACCGGGTCCATGAAGCCCTGAAGGTTGTCGGGATCGAGCACCTTGCCCACCGGGTCCCCCACCACCTGAGCGGGGGGGAGAAGAAACGGGTCGCAATTGCGGGTGTGATCGCCATGGAGCCGGAGGTGCTCGTGCTCGATGAACCGACCGCAGGACTTGACCCGAAAGGGGTTACCGATCTCAACGCCTTTATCAACACTCTCCCCTCGAAATACGGGATGACGGTCATCTTCTCCACCCATGATGTCGCGCTCGTTCCCGAGGTTGCCGACTTCATCTATGTCATGGACAAGGGACGAATTATCGCATCCGGTACCGTTGACGAGATCTTCCTCCAGCCGGACATGCTCAAATCCGTGCGTCTTGACGTCCCGGTCATCCCGCGCCTTTTACAATCGCTCAAAGACAACGGCGTGGAAGTATCGATGGCATACACCTATACCGGGGCCGAGGAAGCCCTCCTCACCGCATTCAGACGGAGATCATGATCGAAGAACTCTTCCAGATCGAAAGGGATGCCTACAAGGACAGCGCGATCCACCGGCTTGACGCGCGGGTGAAGATTGTAATCTGCTTTGCTGCGGTAATCGCGCTCGTCGCCGTCCCGTACTCGACCATGATCTATACCGTCGGTGCGATCTTCTTCTGTTTCTTCATCCTGCTCTGGTTCTGCACCGGGCTCCCCCTCGTAACCTATGCCAGGCGCGTCCTTGCAATCGTTCCTCTCTGGGGAGTCATCATCTTCTTCCAGATATTTTTAAAGAACAAGTATTACACGGACTATCACGTCCTGTATTCCCTGCCGCTCGGGATATCCATCTACGCAGAATCCATTGAATTTGCCTTCATCCTGATGGTCAAATTCGTCATCTGCATCTCGTTCATCATCCTGCTTTCGTCCACGACAAAGATGCACGACATGCTGGAAGGGGCGTCCCGCATGGGACTTCCCGCAGAATTTGCACTCGCACTCGGCATGATGATCCGGTACCTTTTTGTTTTCGGGTACATGTACCGCAAGATCAACGAGACGCTCAGAACAAAATGCTTCAATGCGTTCGACCGTCACCTGCCCTACCGGTACCGGCTCACGCAGATCGGGTACATGGTAGGAACAATGTTCATCCGGTCGTACGAGCAGGGAGAGCGGATCTATACGTGCATGCTCTGCCGGGGATACGGGAAGGAGAGTTACCTTTTCGTCGAACGAAAACCGTTGCGGGGAAGGGAATGGGCTTTTCTCTGCTGCTCAATCCTCTTCATCGCCGCCGTTCCGGTGATCGTCTGGATCACGAAGGTCTCCTTCTTCTGACCGGAAAAACCTGCGATGTGCGAGCTTCAGCATCTTTTTCTCGTTTCAGGGCACATGCCCTGCCATGAAGAGCACGTTCGGGCGAGGGTTTATTACTCCTCTCATGCTGATCGCAAAGCACTTTGCCCTTCCGCCGGAACAGGCATGGTTCGGTGCCGCCGATCACCTCGAAGGGCTGGTTGTCCCCGGAAAATTTAAGGGAACCGAAATCGAGGAACTGACAACCCTCCTGCGGAAAAAAGTCGTCTGGCACCAGCCGGGCACGATGGACAGGGAGGATGCACGCGACGTGATTGCAACGCTGGACCGGCTCGTTCTTGCAATCGACCGCGAACTGGGGATACAGGACCCGGATCCGGGAACGTACCACTGATACAATCCGTTGAGATACTACAGGAAAATGTCCGGAAAATGTCCGGAAAATATCCCGATATCCGGTTCATTTTCAAAAACCAGCACCCGAACCGGGCAGAAACAGCCAAAAGGCCGGTGAACATACAGGAATTTTCCATAATTTTACGTCGGTGCAACATCCTTTTAATCTATTAAGGCGAATAGTAACTGTGCTATCAATACCTGTTCCGGATCTTACTTACCAGAAGGTCCTGTTTTTGGAGGTTTGTTTTGAACGATACCTATGATGCATCCCATATAACAGTCCTCGAAGGACTCACGCCGGTGCGTGAACGCCCCGCTATGTATATCGGCAGCACGGATTCCCGCGGGCTGCACCACCTCGTGTACGAGGTCGTGGACAACTCAATCGACGAGGCCCTTGCAGGTTTTTGTTCCCTCATTACGGTAACCCTCGCAACGGATGGTTCGATAATTGTCGAGGATAACGGGCGGGGCATCCCTGTCGATATGATGGAAAAGAACGGCAAGAGTGCGCTCGAGGTCGTGCTCACCGTCCTCCATGCCGGCGGCAAGTTCGACAAGGCGACGTACCAGGTCTCCGGCGGGCTGCACGGGGTCGGCGTCTCGGTCGTTAACGCGCTCTCCGTATCGCTCGCCGCCCGGGTGTACCGTGACGGCAATATCTACGACATGCGCTTTGCGCAGGGAAAGGTGGCAAGTCCCATCTCATCCCGGCAGGAGACGCTGGAAGAACTGATGCACCGGTACCGGCAGTGGTATGGGGCGGAAACCCCGGTCACCGGCATGGCAACCGGGGACGAACAGGAGAACCGGAAGAAGTTCCTTGCCGAAGTCGGGAACCGGATGACGGGGACACGGATCACGTTCCTTCCGGACCCGTCAATTTTTGAGACGACAAAGTTTGATTACGACATTCTTTCCCACCGGCTGCGGGAACTTGCGTTCTTAAACGCCGGCCTTACTATCCGGGTCTCTGACGAACGGAGCGGGGACAAACTCTCGTTCTGTTTTGCAGGGGGGCTCTCCGAGTTCGTGAAGTACCTCAACGAAGGCGCCGAGGTCATCCACCAGGTCCCGATCGACATCTCGCGCAAGGACGAGGAGAACAAGCTCGAGCTCGAAGTCGCGATGCAATATACGACCGCGTATGACGAGAAGATCTTCAGTTACGTGAACTCGGTCAATACCCGTGAAGGCGGGACGCATCTCGAAGGATTCCGGGGCGCAATCACCAAGTCGATCAATACTGTCGCAAAGAGAAACGGCCTCATCAAGGAGAACTCCCAGATCGCCATCCGGGGCGAGGACACGCGGGAAGGGCTGACCGCCGTCGTCTCGGTCAAGATGGCAAACCCCCAGTTCGAGGGCCAGACCAAGATGCGGCTTGGCAACAGCAGCGTCAAGGGGATTGTCGACTCCCTTGTCTATACGGCACTCTCCGAGTACTTCGATGAGAACCCGAACGTGCTCAAGATCATTGTCGAGAAAGCCCTTGCCGCTGCAAAGGCCCGGGAAGCCGCACGGAACGCACGGGAACTTGCCCGGCGGAAGAGCTCGCTTGAGAGTTCGGGCCTCCCGGGGAAGCTTGCGGACTGCTCCGAGCGCGACCCGGCAAAGTCCGAGATCTATATCGTGGAAGGGGATTCTGCAGGCGGTTCCGCCAAGCAGGGCCGGGACCGGAAGTTCCAGGCAATCCTCCCTCTCCGGGGCAAAATCCTGAACGTGGAAAAAGCCGGAGAGCACCAGATCTTAAAGAACGCCGAGATCCAGACGCTGATCTCGGCCATCGGTACCGGGATCGGGGAAAGGTTCGATCCCGAACGGGCACGGTACCATCATATCGTGATCATGACCGATGCCGATGTGGACGGGGCCCATATCCGGACGCTCCTCCTCACCTTCTTCTACCGGTACATGAAGAGGCTCATCGAGGCAGGGTACGTTTACATCGCCCAGCCCCCGCTCTTCCGGGTTGCAAAGGGAAAGGAAGAAAAGTACGTGTACCACGAGGAGGAGATGAAGAAGACCGCGACCGCCATGGGCGAGAAGGGCGTCTCCGTCCAGCGGTACAAGGGTCTCGGTGAGATGAACGCCCAGCAGCTCTGGGACACCACCATGAACCCGGAGAACCGCATCTTCAAGCAGGTGACTATCGAGGACGCCTACGAAGCGGACGAGATGTTCAAGACCCTGATGGGAAAGGACGTGGAGATACGGAAGAATTTCATCACACGGCATGCAAAGGAGGTGACGAACCTTGACATCTGAGGCCCCCCCCGCTGAAAACGTCATAACACACAAGGTGGAGCCGATCAGCATCGAGAGGGAGATGAAGGTCGCGTACATCAACTACGCGATGAGCGTCATTATCGGGCGTGCAATCCCCGATGCACGCGACGGCTTAAAGCCGGTCCACCGCAGGTGCCTGTACGGCATGTGGGAGATGGGCAACACCAGCGACAAGCCCACCAAGAAGAGCGCGAGGGTGGTCGGTGACGTAATGGGTAAGTACCACCCGCACGGCGACGCCTCCATCTACGACACCATTGTGAAGATGGCCCAGCCCTTTTCCTACCGGCACATGCTCGTACAGGGGCAGGGAAACTTCGGTTCGATCGATGGCGACTCTGCCGCGGCGAGCAGGTACACCGAGGTCCGGCTCTTCCCCTATGCCGAGGAACTTTTACAGGACCTTGACAAGGAGACCGTCAACTTTTCCCCGAACTACGATGAGTCGCTCAAGGAACCGGTCGTCCTTCCCTCCAGGATCCCCAACCTGCTCGTGAACGGCACGGACGGGATTGCCGTCGGGATGGCAACGAAGATGCCGCCCCACAACCTCCGCGAGGTCTGTGCGGCGGTCAACCTGTACCTTGACAACCCCTCTGTCGACGTCATCAGCCTGATGAAAGTGATGCCCGGGCCCGACTTCCCGACCGGCGGCATCATGATGGGTACCGACGGCATCCTTGCCGCCTATACCACCGGGCAGGGCCGCGTTGTTGTCCGGGGTGTCGCGACCATCGAAGAGGCAACAAGCGGGGCCCGCGGGGATCGCATCATCGTCACCGAGCTCCCCTACCAGGTCAACAAAGCCCAGTGGATCACAGCGATCGCCGACATGGTCAAGGATAAAAGGATCGACGGGATATCCGATATCCGCGATGAGTCCGACAAGGAGGGGATCCGGGTCGTTTTCGAGCTCCGCAAGGGAACGATGGCGCCGGTGATCCTCAACAACCTCTACCGGCACACGGCGCTCGAATCGAGTTTCTCGATCATCAACCTCGCAATCGTCGACAACCAGCCACGGATCCTCACGCTCCCCAACCTTATCGAGACCTTTGTCCGGCACCGGATCGAAGTGATCCGGCGGCGCTCGGAGTTCGACCTGAAAAAGGCCCTTGAAAAAGTCCACATCCTCGAAGGGCTCCTCCTCGCCCTCGCGAAGATCGACGACGTGATCGCAACCATCCGTGGATCCGCAAACGTCGATGCCGCCCGCGAAGCCCTCATTGCAAAGTTCGGCCTTGACGAGGCGCAGGCAAATGCGATCCTCCAGATGCAGCTGCGCAGGCTCGCCGCCCTTGAACAGCAGAAGATCAACGACGAGAAGGGATCCCTCGAAACGGAGATCTCCCGGCTGAAGAAGATCCTCGAATCCGAGGGAAACATCAAGGACGAGATCCGCCGCGAGGTTAAGGAAGTCTCGGAAAAGTTCGGCGACGCCCGGCGCACCCGGATCACACTTGCGGCCGGGGATCTCTCAACCGAGGACCTGATTGAGGACAAGCAGGTACTTGTTTCGATCACGACGGCGAACTACATCAAGCGTACGGATCTCGATACCTACCGGAACCAGCGGCGGGGCGGGCACGGCATCACCGGTATGCTGACCAAGGAAGACGATGTCGTGAATGCGATCTTTGTTGCGAGCATGAAAGACTACCTGCTCTGCTTCACGAACATCGGGCGCCTGTACTGGCTCAAGGTCTACGAGATCCCCGAGAGTTCCCGTGCGGCAAAAGGCAAGCCGATAGTAAACCTGCTCAACCTGAAAGACGAGGTCGTAACAACCGTCATCCCGGTCCGGGACTTCCGCCACGACCGGTTCTTTGTCTTTGCAACAAGACTCGGGCAGGTCATCAAGATCCCGCAGGACGAGTTTGCAAATCCCCGGTCCACAGGGATCAATGCGATCACGCTGCGCCAGAACGACCAGCTGATCGATGTGATCGCAACCGACGGCACCAACGAGATCGTGCTCACGACGCGGTTTGGCCAGAGCCTCCGGTTCCATGAAGAGACCATACGGACGGTTGGCAGGAATGCGCAGGGCGTTCGCGGGATGAAACTCAGGGACAGGAGCGGCGATACGATCTGCGCGATCACCCTGCTTGCAAAGGACCACCTGCTGACCATCTCGGACGTCGGCTTTGGGAAACGCACCGAGTTCGACGATTTCCGGGGGCACGGGCGGGGCACGATGGGGGTCCGGAACATCCAGCTGGAACGGGATGCCGTCGTTATCGAGTCGCGTGCCGTTGCCGACAATGACGAGATCGTTGTAATGACCGCCTCCGGCATCGTGATCCGGATGAAAGTCGACGAGATCCGGATCACCGGCCGCGGCACGAGGGGTGTCAGGATCATGCGCCTTGATGAGGGAGACAAGGTCGTCGGTGTGGCGGTAGTGCCGCAGGAACCAGCGAACGGGGAAACGGTTGCGCCGGAACCGGAGTAATTTTTTGTTATTTTTTTTACGGAATACATGATATCCCGGCATTTCCGTCCCTGCCTGATCATGGTTTAACCGGATCTTTTCCCGGACACTTCCAAAAATCCCTCCTGACATTTTTACACCCGGACCGATCCATTCCTGGATTTTGGATATTCTCTGTCCAGCTGGCCGCCAGGCTAAGGAAAGTTTAAATGACAATATGTAAAATTAATTAGACAATGACGGGGGACGGCAGATTCGCCAGTCCCATGGCCAGAGCATATCCTGATGGGGAAACTCAATGACCGGTAACTTCATTTCCACACATAAACCGGAGATCATCCTTGCCGGCATCCTGTTTGTTTCAGCATTCCTGGATATCTGGAACCTCTGGAACCAGGGATTTTCCAACACCTACTATGCAGCAGCCGTGCGGAGCATGCTCGCAAACCCGGCAGCAGCGTTCTTCAGCTCGTTCGATGCCGCGGGATTCATCACCGTGGATAAACCCCCGGTCGGGCTCTGGGTCCAGGCAGCGTTTGCCGCAATTCTCGGGTACAGCGGCTGGGTTCTTGATCTCCCGCAGGTGCTCGCGGGTGTCGCATCGGCCGCGCTCATGTATTGCATCGTCGCCCGCCCGTTCGGGAAACCTGCCGGGCTCGTTGCGGCGTTCGCCCTTTCAATAACCCCCATTTTCGTCGCTACAGCCCGCAACCAAACCATGGATCTCCAGCTCATCTTCGTCATCCTTCTCGCGGTGTGGGCATCGCTTAAAGCCGCACGGGAAAACTCCTTCCGGTATCTCGCCTTCGCAATAGTCCTCGTCGGTATCGGGTTCAATATCAAGATGATCCAGGCCTTTATTGTGGTGCCCGCGATCCTTGCCGTTTACGTCCTCGGGACATCAATCCCGTTCCGCCGGAAAACTCTCCACCTGGCAGCGGCCATTCTCATTCTCCTCATCGTCTCCCTCTCATGGGCGGTCGCTGTCGATTGTATCCCTGCCGACCAGCGCCCGTATATCGGCAGCAGCGGCGATAACACTGTTTTCGGGCTCATGTTCGGCCATAATGGTATCGAGCGGCTGGAAAGTACGGAAAACGGCATGAGTGGGGGAGGCGCCGGTCCCTTCACGGCATCAGTCAACAGTTCCGGGGGACGGCCCGGAAACTTTGCAGCCGGATCGCCCGGGCCGGGATCCCGGTCCTACAACGAGACCCGGGTGTCCGCTGCCGGAGGACTGCCGGATGGATCTGGTATGCCCTCACAGCCGGGCGGCACAAGAGACATGGGCGGACAAGGCACCCGGGGGATATTCCGGTTCTATGACGCCGACATCGCAGGACAGATCTCCTGGCTCCTTCCTCTCGCGCTCATCGGCCTTCTCGCATGGGTGAGAAGACCGGTATCGTTCCCGATGAAGGGGCTTTCCGGTGCGGGTTACTTCAGTGAGAAGGGTCTCACCCTGACAGCGATGGTACTCTGGCTTTTCTCCGGTCTCCTCTATTTCAGTTTCACGTCGGGGTTCTGGCATACGTACTACCTTGCCACGATCGCGCCGCCGCTTGCAGCCCTTGTGGGGACCGGGCTTATCGGGATGTACGAAACCTGGCAACGGGAAGGCCCGGCAGGGTGGCTGCTTGTTGCGGCGGTCCTTATTACCGGACTTCTGGAGGTCCGGATCCTCCTGTACGATCCTGACTTTTCAGGACTTCTCATCCCGGTCGTTTTTACAGGGACAATACTCTCGTTCATCCTTCTTACAGGTCTTCGCACGACTGGAAAGAACTCCTCCGGGAAGCTGCCGGCAGCTGCCATCCTCATTACCCTTGCGATCCTCTTTGCCGCACCGGTTGCCTGGGCCTGCACGCCGATGGGCTACAGCGGGGGAGATACCCTGCCGACAGCAGGGCCGCAGGGCGGGAACTCCGGGGGTAACCAAATGCAGGCCAATTTCAGCGGACCGGGTGCCAGGTATGACGCCATGACCGGGCGGCCCGGGACCATGGTACTGCCAGGTCAGGACAACGGTCAAAGCGTGAATGGGAACATGCCGCCTGTTGCCGGCAACCTGACCGCATCCAGTCCCGACAGGTTACAGCCGGATGTCAGCGGTCAGGCGGGTGCCGGGGGGGCCACTATGCCGACCGATGGCGGGGGCACAGGAAACACCGGCGGCAGTTCAACCGAAGAACTTGCGGCATACCTCCTTGCACATTTCGATGGCGAGACCTATCTTGCCGCAACGACCGGGACCCGGCCCGCATCCGGGCTCATCATCGCTACCGGAAAGCCTGTCATGGCTCTCGGCGGATTCCTCGGAACCGACCAGCCACTTACTCCTGAAGAGTTCCGGGATCTGGTGAAGAACGGAACGGTCCGGTACTTCGTTGCGTCCGGAGGAGGAATGGATGGGGGTACGGGAAACAGCGCAATCGTAACCTGGGTTGAGAGCAGCTGCAGCCCGGTCACCGATCTCCCCGGTGCCGGGAATATTACAGCCCTCTTCGACTGCGCAGGGGCTGATGAGTAGTCAGCAATAATCAGCTATCAGCATTTCCAGACTGGTGAAACCCCTGAAATCCGGATATACCCCTGCGTCCACCGGGGTCATTTCCGGGTCCCGGATCCCGGGTGTAATAAAAGTCTCTTTCTGAAATATACCGGAAACGTTCAGGTTGAGTAAAACCTCCGGTAGTTCCCTTGATCAATTTTCCGGTACCAATTCACGCGATGTGCCGGTCAGGTTTCCCGGTATACAGAATCCCCTGGATGAGCCCGCTGGTTCACTTTGATACCGATATCGTCTCCCTTGTCTGCATCGGTGATCTTCTCGTGATCGATCTCCATCGAGCCCACCGTCTGGTGGAAGTCGTCGCTTGGCCCCTTGATATGGATCAGGTCCCCGAATGCGAGATGATCCTCAAGGACTACAACGGCAACACCGACTTTCGGGTAGTAATGGGTTACCCTTCCGATCATAGTCTCCATGGCAAGATCCTCTCCCTGACAGGAGATGGATACGGCTTCCGGAAGATAAATGTTATCCTGCCATACCAACCCGGAACAGAGCATCCGGGTACCCCCGGGAATCCATTTTCCCCCTGGGCTCATAGGAGAACGTTACCATCTGCACCTGTTCCGGTACGGGAACCGGAGCTCCCAAAAACCGGGCGGCCAAAAAAAACTATCCCATCCTCCTGCTTATACAAGTGTATAGGGGTTTGGGGCAGGATTTGTGAGCGAACAACAGGACTGTCTCCAGTGCGGAAAGTGCTGCGAGAAATGGGGGTGGGACCAGAAGGGGATCGTTGAGGATATCATCCCGTGGATTGTCAACGACCGCAGGGACATCCTCAGACATGTCGGGATCCGTTTTTCCGATGGCACGAGGACAACCGGGTCCTCCCTCACCATGAAGGACTTCCCACGGATTGCCCGTATCGATTACTGGGTCTCGCCGGATGGAAAGAAGATGCGGTCCTGTCCCTTCTTTTTCCGGGCTGGTGACGGGAAGGTGTACTGCCGGATCCATGGCGCCAAACCGGCAGTCTGCATCAGTTTTACACCCTGGAACGAAGGGATCCGGGATTATGCGCTGTATTGCCCGGCATGCCGGGACATAACACCGTAACCCCAAAGAGGACCGGCACCGGCAACGCAAGATCCATGCCGTATCCTGTCTGATAGAAAAACAAAGAAACAGGTACCTCGTGGGTACCGCGATTTTTCCCCTGCCACATCTCCTCAGAGCCGGAAGTCCGGGCCTGACCCGAACAGATCCTGGTACATCCGGGAAAAGAGCGCGATGTATTCCGCGGATTTTTCCGTTGCCCGGTAACCCGGACGCTCCCCGTCCCCTGAAGCCTCAAGGTATCCCCGTGCAACAAGAAACCCGATATGCTCCTGCCCAATCTTCGAGTTCAGGTCGCACCGGTTGATGATGGCCGTGAACGAGCGGGGGGATCTGCAATAGACAAGGATCTCCCAGTAGATCTCGTATACCGTCCTCCTCCCGCTCATGCTTCTTCCTGCCCCAGCGATTGTTTCAGGGTGCACTCCGATTCATCGATCGTACAGAGGCGCCGGTCCCAGGTCATTGAGAATGTATGGAAATAATACGAAGAGAGCAGGCTTACCATGGCAATACCGAGCGAGACGAACATCGGCGGGATGAGGTACATGGCATTGAGGGTGAATTCCCCGCCTGTCCCGGTGATTGCCAGTGTTTCAAGGCTGTCGGCAATCCCAAGAAGGAAAAAGACACAACCGCCCGCCGTGCAGACAAGGATCATCTTCCGGATGGTCGCCTTGTTCCCGCGGTAATGGGCGAGCATCCGGACGATCAGGCAGGTGACCTGCTCTTCAGTACCCATATCGCCCAGGGAATCGAGATCGCCTTTGATTGCGGCGACACCGGTAAAGACCCGTTTTGTGGACAGGAGCCAGCTGATGCCAAGTCCGAACGAAACCAGGGCAAGCATGCCCGTGAGGATCCGCAGATCCGGGGAGAAAATCCCCGTATTCTGCCCTGCTACTGCCATGACGATATACGATATCCCCAGTGCGATAGCAAGAGCGGCAAAGACGATATTGAGGATCGCGATGCGATGGAAGTGCCGGACTTCTCGTTTGAACCGGCTGAATGAGGGGTTCATTAATGGGTTCATGATTCACCGGCCTATGTGTATTTTAGCACTCGGAAAATAAAGGCCATGAAACTATGATACATACCATTCATCCGGGGGCTCTCTCAGCTGCGCCAGATCCTTACCGGGGGCAGCGGGGCGGTAAACCCTGGCAGGGCGAGGTTGTCCACGCAGGGGTAGGCGAGCTGGGACTTCATCCTCTCCAGTTCTCCCGCACCCGATGCCCGCACCCACTCCTCGGTGCCAGGCCGGTCGAGGGTGTTGAGCTGGACACGGTCCGGCAGGATCGTGCGCAGGATCCCGCGGAGTCCTGCAATCTCCTCGTAGGTCGTGTTCAGGCCGGGGATGACGAAAACTTCGAGCCAGATCGCGCCGGAATATTCCTTCCGGAACTCGGTTATTCCCTCAATGATGCTGGCGAGCCGGATCCCCGGTGCGGGGCGGTGGATCGCCTTGAACGTCTCTTCGTTTACGGACGAGAGCGTGGGGAGCACGACATCGGCAGGCAGAAGATCTCTTCGGACGCCGGGATCCGCCAGAAGGCTCCCGTTTGTGAGAACCGCGACCCGGTACTGCGGGAACTGTTGTTTTAAGAACCGGATCACGGGCCCAATCGAGAGAGAGAGCGTGGGCTCGCCGGACCCCGAGAAGGTCAGGAAGTCAAGGGGCGGGGAGTCCTGCAGGAAATCGCAGAGCTCGGAAATGACCTCCCGTTCGTCGAAGAACACCCTCCGTTCTGTGCAGAACGCGGGCACCGTGCCGCACTCGCAGTACACGCAGTTGAACGTGCAGATCCGCATCGGGACCAGATCCACGCCGAGCGATCGCTGAAGCCTACGGGACCGGACCGGGCCAAAAAGATGCTCATACTGCATGATCTGCCGGTTCTTTCCGTTCATGGTGATAAATGCGCGGATTGCAGGGGATGTCCGGGTCCCGATTGCAAACCATAAATACCACTCCGGCTCCAGTATCTCCCATGAGGGAAGAGAAGAACCGGCTCCGGCAGGTGATGCGGGAGAGAAGGGGCGCACTCCTGCCGGAAGAACGGCTCGAAAAGAGCAGGAAGATCTGCCGGCACGTCCTTAACACCATCCACAACGGGGACACCGTCCTCGTCTACTCGGCAAAAGAGCAGGAGGCCAACACCACCCCGATCATCGCGTCCCTGCTTGACCGGAACACCCCGGTCGTTGTCCCGATCATTGTCACGAAGGACGTCAGCCTCAGGCTTTCCTATATCCACAACCTCTCCGTCCTTGTGCCCAGCACCTTCGGTGTTCCGGAGCCGATCGGGAACGAGATCCCGGCTGACCCGGCGGATATCAGCACCATCATCCTCCCGATGCTGGGGTTCGACCGGGCAGGCGGGCGGCTCGGGTATGGCGCAGGGTACTATGACCGGTTCCTTGCAAAGAATCCCCGGATCCGGAAGATCGGGATCGCGTTCTCCTGCCAGGAGGCGGAGCGGGTGCCGGTAGACTCAAACGACATCCGGATGAACTGCATCATAACCGAGGAGGGCATTGTCTACTCAGACGGGTCCTGCTGAACGGTATGGAGATCTCCGGTACAATAATCCTTGACGAATCTGCCGAGGCGTTTCCGGTCTGGGTATCCCGGGTTATCATCACCGGCGAACGCGAATGGGCGTACCATGCCGCGGTTGCAGCAACCGGCTTTGCATCGTCCCGGATCGGGTGCCCCTGCGAGGCAGGGATCGAGCGTGAACTTGCACCGGGGGAGACACCGGACGGACGGGTGGGTTTCTCGATCCTGATCTGCGGCGAGAAGAAGCAGATGCGGCAGCATGTTGCAGCCCGGGTCTCCCAGTGTGTACTGCCGGTCCCGACTGTCTCGGCCTTCGACGGCCTGCCGGATGCCAGGGACCGGTTCTACCTGCGGATGCACTACTTCGGGGACGGGTATGAAGAGCGGTGCAGGGTTGGCAACCGTGCATGCTGGAAGATCCCCGTCATGCAGGGGGAATATATCGGGGAGGAACGGTTCGGGATCGTAAAGGGTGTTGCCGGAGGAAACTTCCTTGTCATGGGAGAGGACCGGTCCCCGGCACTCGCTGCCGCAAAAGCAGGAACCGCTGCCATTGCCGGCATGCAGGGGGTTATCACCAGCTTTCCGGGCGGCGTCGTTGCATCCGGCTCAAAGGTCGGGTCCCGGAATTACCGGTTTCCCATGCCGGCGAGCACCAGCCATGCCTTCTGCCCCGTGCTGAAAGACCGGATTCCCGATTCGAAAGTTCCCGACGGTATCGGATCGATCTTCGAGATCGTGATCAACGGGATCGACGAACCGTGCGTCAGGGCGGCAATGAAGACGGGCATTCTGGCGGCAACGGCAACCGGGCGAGCGCGGTATATCGGCGCTTCGGACTTCGGGGGAAAACTCGGCCAGTACCGGATATCGCTTCACGACCTGTTCCGGTGAAGGAATCGTCGCCAGGCAGCGATTTTAGGAAAAATCCGCGGGTGCATCCCTGAATTTTATCCCCGTTAAAGATCGGGGGGATGATTGTCCATACAGGGATTCCCGTTGTTTCAAAAAATGGAACATCGGATACTGCTTTTTATGTCTCTTAAAAAAATTTAAATCATAGAGGCCGGCTTATCCATAATTCAAGGAGATTTATACTCCCCGGAAGACAGAACAGAGTATTACTTGCATGAAAATACAGATTCGAAGCGGGAAAAGCGCAGGAGTCCTGTCCATGTTCCGCAGGTTACGGGATGCAGGTCTGGTTCGGACACTGCGAGGCACTACCCCTGCTGTTCCCGGCACACTATCCCGGCAGGCACCATGACCGATCCGGGATCATTGGAAGACCGGAAAACAGCGACGATACCTGTGCAGGCAAAGGGCACTCTGAGTCTGGTGGGATGCGACGGGATCGTGAAATATGAGAGCACGGCATGTCACCAGGGAAATACCACGGGAGAATCCGCAGGAGCGTTTGATGCTGTACCTGAAAACCGGTTGAACCCGCAGCAGGTAACCGCGCTGCTGCACGCAACAACCAGCCGGAGCGATGTAATCGTCGCGGTTGTCGACACGCAGTTCCGGTTCATCTTTTTCAACGCGGCGTACCGCGAGGAGATCCGGAGACTTGCCGGAAAGGATGTCGCGCTCGGCATGAGTATCGTCGACCTGTTCGACCACATGCCGGAGCAGCAGAAGGTCGTTGCAGGGGAATGGGGCAGGGTACTCCGGGGAGAGAGCGTGAACCAGACCCTGGAATTCGGCGATGCTGCCCGGTACCGGAGGATGTACAGCATCTCCCATACACCCCTCCGGGATGACCGGGGAAATGTGACCGGCGCGGCAGAGATCGCCTACGATGTCACCCGGCAGATGGATGCCGAACGGGGGTTTCGGAAGACGAGCCTCTACCTCGAAAACCTGATCTCCCATGCCAATGCCCCGATCATTGTCTGGGATTCCCGGTTCCGGATAACCCTGTTCAACCGGGCGTTCGAGCACCTGACCGGGCGCCCCGCAGATTCCGTGATGGGAAAATCCCTCGACATCCTCTTTCCTGCGGCGAGCCGGGATGCATCGATGGACCTGATCAGGAAGACGTTCACCGGCGAACGGTGGGAATCGGTCGAGATCCCCATCCTGCACGTGGCCGGCGGGACAAGGATCGTGCTTTGGAATTCCGCAACGATCTGTGAGGCAGACGGGACTACGGTCTTATCGACGATTGCCCAGGGCCAGGATATCACGGAACGCAAGATTGCCGAAGAGAAGAACATTGCCGCCCTCAGGGAGAAGGAGACCCTGATCCGCGAGGTCCACCACCGGGTCAAGAACAACCTCCAGGTGATATCCGGCCTGCTTGACATGACACGGATGCGGACCTCCGATGAGGCGACAACAAGCATCTTAACGGACATGATGATGAAGATCCAGACGATGGCCCAGATCCACACGCGCCTCTACGAGAGCAAACAGTTCGACCGGATCAATTTTGAAGGGCAGGTCCGGGACCAGCTCGCTGCCATGACAAATATCTATGCCGTCCAGGCACGCAGGATCAGCTGCGAGATCACGTCCGATCCGGTATTCCTGCCGGTAGACCAGGCGATCCCCTGCGCCCTTGTGGTCAACGAGATCCTCTCCAACTCGTTCAAACACGCGTTCCGGGGGCGGAAGGAAGGAACCATCCGCATCGCCATATCCCAGGAGAGCGGGCAGGTGCGCATCGTCATCCATGATGACGGGATCGGGCTTCCAAAGGATTTCGATGCCGGCAGGTCAAGCAGCCTCGGGCTCAAACTCATCCGGACCCTCATCCAGCACCAGCTCCAGGGTTCGCTTGTAATCGACGGCACAGAAGGAACAGAAGTAATGATGGAATTTCCCCTCCGGGAACCGGAGAGCAGGCACGATGTCGCAGATACTCGTAGTTGATGATGAAGCCATCATCACGATGCAGCTGGAAGAACGCCTCAGCGCGATGGGGTATACCGTCGCAGCAATGGCCGCCAATGGAGAAGATGCCATCGAGAAGGCAAAACGGACAAAACCGGACCTGGTTCTGATGGATATCGTAATGCCGGGCAGGTATAACGGCATCGAGGCGGCAAAGGTAATTACCGACGAACTGGATATCCCGGTGGTCTTTGTCACTTCGTATGCCGACGATGCGATCATCGAAAAAGCCAAACAGGTGCGACCGTACGGGTATATTGTAAAACCCTTCAACGAGATGGAGATCAAAGCTGCCATCGAAGTGGCGCTGTTCCGAAAAGCTGCCGAAGAACAGATAGCGGCAGCAAAAGCAGCCGCAAAGGAGCAGGCAGACCATGGCACCCCCGGGGACGAGACGGGCGGGGAAACCCCGGTATACCTCGATCTCCCGGAGGTCAGGACGGTCCTTTTAAAGGATATTTTCACCGATGTCGTCCTCTTCCTCTATACGGACCAGGTAACGAAAGAACCGATATTCAAGTTCGCGCTCGAAGAGGGCATCAGGAAAGGGGGGCGCAACCTGTTTGCCTATTTCCAGTCCACGGTTCACCGGCACTTCTTAAAGGAGATCCAGAAAAAACAGCTGCACACCTGCCGGCTGAAAAGAAACGAGGTATCCGGGCTTCTCGCGATCCTTGAAAAGTGCACGGAAACAGGCCGGGATAACGATGAAAACAACGATCTCAGGGTCTTTCTCGATTTCTCCGAGATCGAGGAGTTTGAGAGCATCCTCGCGATAAAAAAACTGCTCCTGTCAAAGAAATCGGCGGGAATCCCGGTCTCGGGAATCGTCGCGCTGAATATCGGGACCATCGATCATACCCTTATCAAATCGATCGCCGAGGGGATCGGGAAGATCATCGTATCGACGGGAAAAGATACAACATTATCCTTCGCCCATCACTCGTTCCCCGCGGAGTCGGTCTCCGTTGTCCCGCAGGCAACCATTGACGATGTTGTAAAAAAATCGCTGGAGCCGGTTGTCCTCTCCCTCTTAAGTAAACCAATCTCCGGCCATGAGATCGTCCATGAGATCCATAACCGGTACAACGTGCTCATCCCGCAGGCACGGGTCTATACCCTGCTCTATGAACTCCAGCAGAGCGGGTACCTTGAGATCAGGATGTCGGGAAAGTCCAAGCTGTACTGCCCGACGGAAAAAGGGAGGAAGTACATCTCCCAGAAACTGAATGACTTCAAGCTCGTCTTCCAGCACATCCTGAACGGGAGTGCTGAAACGCTTCCCGGTACGGGTGGCAGACCGTGATCTGCGATTTTTTTTGTGAGGCGGATGCGGTCACGTTTCAGGCAGACCGATTCTTTTTATGCTTCTGCCGCCACTCCTGCAAAATCCGTTCCATTGTTTCAAAAATTGCTTCAAAATCTGGATTTTGACAAAGTCCCTTTAAAATTCTCCCGGTAATACAGGAACCGGGTGAGTATTATCCCCGTTTCAAAGGCCGGCACCACATTCATTATGGCAGGAGACGATCTCGCGGACTTCTGGCGCAATTTCATGACGATGCCGGACCTCCATGCGGCAGGTATCCCGGATGTGGTTTCCCGGTATAGAACCGGAGGCATTTCCGTCAATTGCAGCGGGCGCCATACCGGAGAATACTATGCCGAATTCATCCGTCACTACTGGTGGCATCCCCTGTCCGACTGATGAATGCAGGAGAAAAAGGCGGGATACTCCATTCCCCGGGATGGCGATCCAACGGAAGAACTCGACCAGATAAAAAAGGAACTGCAGGAGCGCACCCAGCTTGCAGAAGACCGGCTGAACCGGCTGAAATACCTTCAGGCAGACTTTGACAATTACCGGAAATGGTCGGAGAAAGAGAAGGCCGCAGTTGTCGCTCATGCAAACGAAAGCCTGATTAAGGACCTCCTTGTCGTTCTCGACGATTTCGAACGTGCATTGCCTTCTCTCGGACAGGAAAAGAACCGCGAGGGCGTGGAGATGATCTACAAAAAATTGTCAAAGATCCTGTCCGGATACGGGTTGGAACCAATCGTCTGTGTCGGGAAAAAGTTCGACCCGGGCCTCCATGAGGCCATATGCAGCGAACAGTGCGACAAGGAGCCGGGCACGGTCCTTTCGGACCTTTCAAAGGGGTACCGGTTGCGATCGAAAGTGATCCGGCCATCGAAAGTAATGATTGCGGAACCTGTCGCACAGGACAAAGGTGAGTGATATGGGCAAAGAGAAGATTATCGGGATTGACCTTGGTACATCGAACAGCGAGGCTGCGGTGATGCTCGGGGGAAAGCCGACGATTATCCCTTCGGCAGAAGGGGCAACCGTCGCCGGCAAGATGTTCCCCTCGTACATAGCCTTCACCCCGGACAACCAGCTCCTTGTCGGGGAACCGGCACGGCGGCAGGCAGTGAGCAATCCGGAAGGCACGGTAACTGCGGCAAAACGGAAGATGGGAACAGATCACACGTACAGGATCTACGGGAAGACCTATACACCCCAGCAGATCTCTGCATTTCTCCTCCAGAAGATTAAACGGGACGCAGAAGCGTTTCTCGGGGAACCGGTTACAAAAGCGGTGATCACGGTCCCGGCCTACTTCAACGACAACCAGCGCACCGCAACAAAGGATGCCGGAAAGATTGCCGGGCTCGATGTGGTGAGACTCGTCAACGAACCGACTGCCGCATCGATGGCGTACGGCCTTGACCGGGGCGGCGAGTACAAGATCCTCGTCTTCGATCTCGGCGGGGGCACGCTCGATGTCACTATCATGGAATTCGGGGGGGGCACGTTCACCGTTCTTGCAACATCCGGCGATACGCAGCTTGGCGGAACCGACATGGATAACGCCATCTTCGAATGGATTGCAGCGGAATTCAGGAAACAGGAAGGGATCGACTTAAGAACCGACAAGATGGCGGTAAACCGGGTGAAGGAGGCTGCGGAGAAAGCAAAGATTGAGCTCTCGACCGTTCTTGAGACCGAGATCAACCTTCCCTATGTCTCTGCCACCCAGACAGGACCAAAACACCTTGCCATGAAGATCTCCCGGGCCAAGCTCGAACAACTGGTCGGGCCGATCGTCCAGCGGTGCGTTGCGCCGTTCGAGCAGGCGTTAAAGGATGCCGGCCTGACAAAAAACGACATCCAGAAAGTCATCCTTGTCGGGGGCCCGACCCGGATGCCGGTCGTCCAGAAGTTTATCGAAGACCATGTCGGAAAGAAGGCCGAACGCGGGATCGATCCCATGGAATGCGTCGCCATCGGGGCGGCAATCCAGGGAGCCATTCTCGGCGGCGAGATCACGGACATGGTGCTCCTTGATGTAACCCCGCTGACACTCGGCATCGAGACTCTCGGGGGGGTCAGGACCCCGCTCATCGACAGGAACACGACCATCCCGACAAAAAAGAGCCAGATATTCTCAACGGCGGCGGACCTCCAGACTTCCGTGACCATCCACGTCCTCCAGGGAGAACGACCCATGGCAGCAGACAACGTGAGCCTCGGCCAGTTCAACCTTGTCGGCCTCCCGCCGGCACCAAGGGGAGTCCCCCAGATCGAGGTCGCATTCGACATCGACGCTTCGGGCATCCTCAATGTATCGGCAAAAGACCTGGGGACAGGCAAAGAGCAGAAGATGACGATCACGGCATCGACAAAACTTGCCGACAGCGATGTCAGGAAAATGGTGAATGAAGCAAAGCAGTTCGAAGAACAGGACCGGAAACGGAAAGAGGAGGTCGAGGTCCAGAACGCCGCGGACTCCTTACTCTACACCGCGGAAAAGACGAAAAGCGATCTTGCGGGTAAGCTCAGTTCCGATCTCACGGACCGGCTGAATGCAGCAATTGTTGCGCTGAAATCAGCAATCGAGAGAAAAGACACCGCAGCCATCACGACTGAGACCGAAAACCTCCGGAAAGTCTTAAGCGAGGCCGGAACGGCGGCGTACCAGGAAGCTTCGCAGAAGTATGCACAGCAGCAGGCAGGGGCAAAGTCCGCTTCTGCCGGGAGCGGGGAACCGGGCGGGACGACCGGTCCTTCCGGGGAGAAGGTGGTTGACGCGGATTTCAAGGTCAAAGACTGACAGAAGCGGCGGGCCTGAACCCTCTTAAATGGCACAGAAGGATTACTACGAGATCCTCGGCGTAAAACGGGATGCACCAGCGGATGAGATAAAAAAATCCTTCCGCCAGCTTGCCCGGAAATACCACCCGGACTTAAACAAGGGGAGCAAGGCCGCAGAGGAGAAGTTCAAGGAGATCAACGAGGCCTACCAGGTGCTCTCGGATCCCAAAAAAAGGGCGCAATACGACGAGATTGGACATGCCGCGTTCAAACCCGGGGACTTCACCGGGTATACCGCACCCGGTTACGACGACCTGTTCGGGGACTTTGGACTTGGCGATATCTTTGACGCATTCTCCGGTGGAACCGGCCGGACCGGGAGAAGAGCCGGCGCAGACCTCCGGTACGAGATTACGATCTCGCTCTCCGATGCATTTTACGGTACGAAAAATACCGTTGAGATCCCCCATTTTATCGAATGCGGGACCTGCAAAGGTACAGGCGCAGAGCCCGGATACCTGCGGCAATGCCCTGCCTGCGGGGGAACGGGGGAGGTCAGGAGCACGCAGAACAAGGGCGGGCACCGGATGGTCAGCATCGCAATATGCCAGACCTGCGGCGGCAGGGGAAGGCTCGTAGATAAACCCTGTGCAACCTGCCACGGGAAAGGAACGATCCGGACCATGAGGAGAATCGAGGTCACAATCCCCCGCGGCGTCGAAGACGGCCAGTTCCTCAGGATCGCCGGCGAGGGCGAGCCTGGCGAACACGGCGGGCCTCCCGGAGACCTGTATGCGGTAGTCCGTATCCGGAACGATAACGTGTTCGAACGGCAGGGAGAAGACCTGTTCAGTGCCGCAATAATCGGGCTTCCTGCCGCGCTTCTCGGGGGAGAGATAACGGTCCCGACGATCACGGGAAACGCGGTCTTAAAAATTCCCCGTGGGACGCAGAGCCACACGCTCTTCAGGCTCAAAGGGCAGGGCATGCCCGTGATGAATTCCGGCAGGAGAGGGGATCTCCTTATCCGGGTGATTGTCAGGATCCCGGAGAGACTTACACCGGTCCAGGAAGAGCACCTGCGAAAGGCGTTCGTTACCGGGGGATGAATGCCGGCAGACTGCCGTCCCGTATGTTACAAAATTTGATGCAAACGGTGATTTTTAAGAGAGAGGCTTTGATAAGCCCGGATATATACCCGGACCGGGCAGGGACCGGGGGATACCGGTCATTTGTCCTTTCCCGGAGAGTAGACCTTTAATGAGGAACCCGTATGGAGAGATTGTATTACCGCTCTGTCTTTGACGAACTGGAGGATATGAGAGCATATGTCGATTCCCTGCTTCGCGGGGTCGTTGAACCGGCAGGCCCTGCACTGCTGCCGGCAGCAGGCGGGCAGGTCAAGATGCTTCCGTTCCTCCGGGCGAACCTCCGGGTCGACGTTGTCGAGCATGATGACGAGGTTGTCGTGACCGCGGATATTATCCCGGGCGTTGTGAAAAAAGACATCAGTCTCGATCTGATCAATCCGCAGGCTCTCGAGATCTCCTGCGAACGAAAGGAGGAGAGGAAAGAGGAAAACGAAGGATACTACATGCGGGAGAGGAGTTTTGGCTCCATGACGAGGATCGTCCCCCTCCCGGGGGAAGTAACGGAAGACGGTGCGACTGCGACATTCAGGAACGGGGTCCTTACGGTGCACTTAAAAAAGTCATCCGGACTTCCAAGGACAAGGATCGCGGTGGAATGAATTCCCGAATACGTATGCAGAGGATGAGGTGACAAAAAGATGCCCTATCGCTGGAAAAAGAAGGTCGATGTTGACGAAGCCGTCGTAGTTCTCATGAATGTTCTCGATAAGAACGAAGAACTCCCAAACTGGCTCCTTGTAACGCTGAACGGATCGATTGCCGATTCAGACAAAAAACTTGGAAAGTATTTCCTCGATGAAGTAAAAAAGCACGTCCCTTCGGCATTGAAATACTTTGAATCGCGTGAGTAAGGTACATACCACACTCACGCAGGACTTATTTTAGCAAGGCTGTCAGTATGGGGGTCAGCCAGGAGGGGAAAGGCGGATTTCCGTACGCGTTCCGGGATCCAACTCCCCGCCGGAGTTTTTCTCATTTTTTGTTTCAAATTTTGAATTTTATGCAAGAACCTATACAATTCCGCCATGATATCCGGACGTGCAGGAGTAAAAACGGGGCCGGAGTTGTTGTAATACCTGGACAGGTGCCTGAAAGAACCTTTCTACAGGGTCACAAGGACATACCTGCTCCGGCCCGCCGGATAAACTCCAGGACAATTTAACCGGATACCGGTTTCCATAAAAAACCGGGATACAGATGAGAAGGAGAATCAGATGGCAGAATTTGTAAACCCGTTCAGCGGGAAGGTTCCGGACCGGAAACTGACCGCCGGAGAACTTGTCAGGGCATTGCGCCTCGATCTCGCAGCAGAACACGAGGCAGTCCACACGTATATGGCCCATGCCGATGCGACGGACAACCCGCTTGCAAAGGCGGTCCTAATTGATATTGCCAACGAGGAAAGAGTCCATGCCGGGGAGTTCGCCCGCATGATATCGATCCTGACCGGTGACGAGGACGGGTTCCTTTCACAAGGGGCCCTCGAAGTCAATGCAAAGGCGGGAAACGGAGTCGCTAAATCAGAGGTCGCAGAGAAAGGCGGAGCAACCATAGGGTCCATGAGATGAGGAAGGTGACGCAGTATGGCGAATGATTATCTGGGACGAAACGAGGCCCCGGTCGGGGCGGAAACCTGGAACGTACTCGACAGCGCCATGATCGATGCGGCAAAGAGCCGGATCTCGGGGCGCCGGCTCATCGCAATGGACGGTCCGCTTGGATTCGGGCAGAAGGTGATTGCGCTCGCGGATACAAGAACGGACGAATGCACGTACGCGGGCAATGTTATCCCCCTCCATGTCCTGACATCCGGGTTCCAGCTCGGCAAACGGGATGTTGCGGCGTTTGAGAAAGACCGGATCTTTCTCGATACCGGCCCGGTTGCCTGTGCAGCAATGGAGTGCGCCGGAAAAGAGGAGAATCTCGTGTATCAGGGGATTCATGGCATGCCGGGACTGATGACCGTGGAAGGTTCGGGTTCCCACACCCTGACAAAATGGGAGAAGGTCGGGGCTGCGGCAGATCAGATCATCGATGCGGTAACGAAACTGGACGATGCCGGCTTTAACGGGCCCTATGCAATGGCGCTTGCGCCTGCCCAGTACAACCTTCTCCTCCGCAGGTACCCGCAGGGCGAAGGAACGGAACTGGACCATATAAAAACCATCGTGACCGACGGGGTCGTCAAGGCGCCTGCCCTGAAAAAAGGCGGTGTCCTGATCGCATCGGGACGCCAGTACTGTTCGCTCTCTGTCGGCCTTGACATGACCATCGGGTACAACGGGCCGGCCGGGGAATACCTGGATTTCACCGTAACCGAAAGCATCGCGCTCCTCGTCCGGGTCCCCGAATCGATCTGCGTGCTCAGGTGAGGAGAGAATCAGCGAGGTAGTTCGTATGCTGGCAAAAACTGTCGACCTGTTAAAACAATTCGAACGCGACCATGAGGTATACATCTCCGCGGACGATACGAAGTTCTACTGGGTTTTGACTGCGAGGATTCCCGGAAAGGAAGAGACCCTGCATCACGCGCATAGGGGAAGGACCTATGTTTCGGGCCTAAACCAGGAAGGAAATGTCCTGGTCTTTCCGGATCCCGACCTTCCCGAACAGTACACCATTGAAAGCTGGGGGACGATGAACTCCTTCGAAGAGTTCGTGGATAAAGCTCTTGAAAACATCCTCGAAGGTCTGGAGGAGGATACCAGAGGACTTGCAGGGGGGTGCGGAACAGAGTGCGCATAAAGCCACCTGTTCTTTTGCTATGACACCGTCAACACACCTGCCCCCGTCGTCGAAGAGGGTAAAGGAACTGCTCGGATCCTGCGGGGGGATGACCCACAAGGATCTCGTCCTGCAATCAAAACTCTCGCCCCGGACCGTCCGGTATGCCCTCAAGATCCTGAAGGAGAAGAATCTCCTTGTCGAAAAATTCAATTTCCGGGATGCGAGAAGGACAATTTACCTGGACCGGGCGCAATGGTCATCTTCACACCGGCACACCGGACAGCAGGCTGCCGATAGTGGAGAGATGAAGGTAATGCCTGCCTGATCGAAAGAAGATGCCAAATCCCTGCAATAGTGAGTGAACGGGAAGAGAAAAAATTTTTCCGGATTTTTCCGGTTTCCGTATATTACCGGTTGAGGTTGACATGGACAACCTTTGCCGGCGGAAACCCGTTGAAGTACGTCGATGAGGCGATCGTGTACGCCCCCATGTTCTCCGAGAAGACGAGATCGCCGATCGCAAGATCGGGGAGTTCCGCCGAGAGCGTAATGGTGTCAAAGGCGTCGCAGGTCGGTCCAAAGACCGCCGATATCTGTTTCTCTCCGCCCTTGAACGCGTACACCGGGTAGTTCACATGGTCGAAAACCTGGCCGGAGTACGTGTGGTATACCCCGTCGTTGATGTAATAGCCGGGCTTTCCGTCCCGGAACGCCTTCCCGATCACCTTGGCAACCAGCATACAGGAGTTTGCAACCAGGAACCTGCCGGGCTCCGCAAGGATCTGGATATCCGGGGCAAACAGCCGCTTTATTTCCGAGTTCAGTTTCTTTGCCAGAACCTTCACCGATGTGACGCCGGGATGGTACTTGACCGGAAAACCGCCGCCGATATCGAGGATCTTGATCCTGCGCCCCGTCCGGGACTCGGCTTCCCTGATGATGTTTGCGGAGAGCTCGAGCGCCTGGATGTAATTCTCGAAATTGGTGCACTGGCTCCCGACATGGAAACTCAGGCCCTCGACAACGAGTCCCATCGAGAATGCATTGATGATTAAGTCGACCGCCTCCCCGGGTTCGGCGCCAAACTTGGACGAGAGCTCGACAACGGACCCGGTATTGGGCACCCGAAGGCGCAGGATAAGCCCGGCATGCGGGGCATGCTTCCGGATCTTCTCCAGCTCAAAACAGTTATCGAAGGTAACGAGCGGTTTGTATTTGTCGAGGGCTTCAAGGGTTTCGACAGGTTTGATCGTATTGGCATAGATGATCTTGTCCCAGATCCATTCCTGTCGCTCCTTCTCCGGCATGTCCCTGATGTTCTCCCAGACGATCATAAACTCGGGCATCGAAGCCACATCAAAACTGCTGCCCATCTCGTAGAGCGTGCGCACGATCTCGGGATTTGAATTCGCCTTGACCGCATAATAGATCTGGACGGTGGGCATGAGCGTCCGGAATTCCCGGTAGTTCTTCCGGATCTTCTCATGATCGATGATAAAAATGGGGGTCCCGTGCTCGGACGCAAGTTTCTGGAGCTGTTTCTTCTTCTTCTGACCCAAAGGAGATGACCCGTTGTCATCCCCTTCAGCCGGGAGTCCATCGGTGCACGTTGCCATTACATGAAGATTCACTGCACGAATAAGAAGTTTTTGAATTGCCACACGTCATTCCGGTCGCAATCGTTCTCGGGGCTCTCCTTGAAGTAGATCGCGCGGTTTTTCAGAGGAGTCCAGTCGCACGGACCGGAGACAAATTCCCCGAGATACGGCTTAGCTATTTTCAGGACGAATTCATGGGGCAGGTCGTCGGGGAGGCAGAATCCCTTCTTCGGATTTTTAATCATCCACATCACTGCGGCGACAACCCCGATTGCAACCTGGACGGTCGTCGCATTCTGGCCGGGCGCAAGCTTGCTTGCCTCTTCAATCGAGAGGATACTTCCCGTCCACCAGGCATTGTAGGGGTGACCCATGAGAAGCGCCCCGAGCTTGTCGGTTCCCCCGATGATCTCACGGTCGTTCATGATCCGCAGTTTCGGCTGCAGCTCGTAGTTCCTGCCACGGAGCTCGTGGAGCGAGGCAATCGTCGCATCGCAGGGCATGTACGAGTAGTGGACCGTGGGGCGGTAGATCGCTTTGCCGTCCTTCCAGACAGTCCAGCGGTCCGAGATGCCGAAAGCCTCCCCGTGCCGGATCACGAGGCCGACGATTTCGTAGGGCGGGACATAGGACCGGACCCAGGTGTTGACCCCCATCTGGGCAAGGATGATCTGGTTCTTCTGGCCGACCGGAGGGATGTAGGCATTGTACGGGAGTTCTTTCTCGTGTGTCCCCCACCCCAGTTCTGCCGGCGCCGTTCCCTCCTCGCGCAGCCCCTCGATACTCCAGGTGCCGACAAACTCGTCCACCTGCTTGGGGACGCGCGAGATCTGGGTGTCCCGCTCTGCACAATGGATAACCTTGACTCCGGTCTCCATTGCGATCTCGCCGAATTTCTGCTCCCGGATGAGCTTGTTCATTCCTGCCGGGTCGGGAATTATCCCGTCCTCGATCATCTTGTTGGCAATGTCTAAAAGACCCTGTCGTGCGAAATGCGAGATTAAGCCCGGGTTGGCGCCATGGTCGACGACACAGGTTGTCGCATTCTTCCAGTCTTTCGTGAGTTCTGCAAGGTTCATCTGCCGGAAGTACAGGGATTTTTCATAGGGAGAGGCGGTAAACCGCTGCCCGTAGCTGTCCCAGACCTCAACGGAGGCATTGACGTACAGGACTTCGTGATCGTGGCACCACCGGATGATATCGCAACAATCGATGTTGTAGGCAAGGTCAATCAGGAGATCGCCTGTTCCGAGATATTCGGAGAGGATTGCATCGAGGTTTTCCGGGGTGACTTTCCTCTTGAAGAACCGGAGTCCCTGGCTGGTCCATGCCCGGAGTTCCTTTCCTTTTTCCTCGGAATCGATGATCGTGATATTCTCGGAGGGTATATTCACATGCTTTACGAGGATCGGGAGCGTGCATTTGGAGACGGCACCATACCCTATGATCAATACTCTGTTATTAAAATGCAATTGACCTCCACATCCTATGAATAAATCATTGATCCGCGTCGGTGTTCAATGTTTTCGTAGCGGCGCAAGGACGCTTTGGAATCTGCCGTAATCGATGATCTGGACAAGATAAATCCGATCGGGTGATACAGGGATTATCAAAATGGGGGGTTATCAAAAGAGAACAACCGGACAGGCACGTGATCTTTTCCCCCATGCGGGTAACCGGAAGGAGAAAAGGATCTGTGCGAAAAAAATCCGATGATTTTCGTATTCCCGCACCTGAAAAAACAGGGGGAACTGCCGTTCCTAAGGCACAAACCGCAATCCCGGGTATACCCTGCCGCGGCAGTCATCCAGGCAGATTGTCGTACCAAACAACCCGGTGACGATATCCGTAAATTCCTGTTCCAGGATCAGACGCGGGAATTTTTTTGTCCTTCGGAAACAGAACCTGACCCATTCAGTCCAGATAAGCATGCACTGCACATCCGCATTCGCGATAACCTTCAGGTGCTCCGAGAGAAAATCCTGGAGGGTATCCAGTTCATCCTGCAGGGCGCTAACCGGGAGAATGGCAGATAATTCTTCATCGGTTGGATCCCGCAGCGGGGCTGCCGGGTTCTGCTGGAAAAGTCCCCTCAACGAAAACGGCTGCCCGTAGCCGGAGGTTGTTTCGGCATCGGTTATTTTTGTTGCAGACATCGTTGTCACCAATTAAAAACTCCGAAGCCGGAATTAATGAGCAGTTGCATAAAAAACAGATTTTGAAACAATTCCTGAGACAGCCTCGTGCCTGCCCGGTGCGGGGTCGGTTTCAACACCGTATCGGACAGTAAACGCCTTGAACCAGTCGGAGTTTACCGGCGAGGGCTGTCTCATATAGTACTAAGGCGGGATACAGGGCAACTGCATGTTTCATTTTTTAAAACATGAGGGAAATCTTATGCCCGTCTGTTTGTCTTACTCATACAGGATATGCAGGAACACTTCCGGAACATGATTCTGTTTCTACCGGGAACTCCCGGCAGGTTTCAGGTATCGGTACCGCATCCCCGTTCCGGTTCCCGCATCCCGGTTGCAGTCTGATGAAAGGTGAGTTCGTGCGACAGAGCAGGAATATTATTGACGATCCGGACCTCCACGACCGGACCTTTGTCTTTTCAGACCGTCACGATGCGGGAAGGATACTTGCCGCGCTGGTAAAACAGGCCGGATGGAACGGGGACCCGGTCGTGTGCGCCATACCTGCGGGCGGCGTGCCTGTCGGAAAGGAGGTGGCGCTTACCCTCAACGCTCCCCTTGCGCTCGCAATCGTCCGGAAGATCCGAATCCCGGGAAATACCGAGGCGGGATTCGGGGCGGTTGCGTGGGACGGGAGGGTTGTCATGAACGATCGGCTGGTCCAGGGGCTCCGGCTCACCCAGGATGATATCGATACCGCAATTTCCGCAACAAAACGCAGTATTGCCGACCGGATCGACCGGTTAACCGGCGGTAAGCCGTTCCCGGATGTCGCGGGAAGAACGGTTATCTTAACCGATGACGGTCTTGCTTCCGGGTATACGATGCTTGCCGCGATTTCTGCCGTTCTTGCCCTTCGTCCCGCAGGAATCACCGTTGCGGTTCCGACTGCATCGGCATCGGCGTCAAAGCTTGTCGCGGGTTCTGCCAACCGGCTTATCTGTGCAAATATCAGGAGCAGCCATTTCTTTGCTGTTGCCGATGCGTACCGGCACTGGTATGACCTGGACGAGAACGATGTCCTGCAGGAACTGAAACATGTGCCGGATTTCATGCAAAAACCCTGAGTCTCCGGGGCAGGATAAATCCGGCCCGGAAATACCTGACCCGGAAGTTAAAGATTATCGTACCTGAAACGGGATACCCGGATCATCTTTTTGGAATTCTTTCAGGGAGATACCTTCAGGGCGGATACCGGTTCAGCGGTTACTTAATTCATCATGACCGATAGTACTCTTTGTGATCTGAATGTCAAAACGGGCAGTTGATACCATCTTTTCAGCGACGTTTATCTTAACCGATCTCCGCATGATCCTGCGGGAGACCGCTCCCACCCACCAGCTGGATTCCCGCCAGCGCGAGGAGGCGGCACGCCTGCTGGACAACCTCGAACGCCAGGTGGCATCCTTAAAACAGGAGCTGCTGAAATGAGGTGCGGGGCAGGGATCGAGGCGCGGCAGGTCAACGAGCTTGCCATCAACATCGATCCCATCCAGGCCGGCGGGCGGCTGACCGCCGACGCAATGAAGGCGATCATCGCGTACGGGGACGGGTATTCCGTCTGCGACAACTGCCGCAAGCCAAACCGGCTCGACTATATCAGCAAGCCGCCGATCGCAGAGTTCCACAAAGAGGTGGCTTCGTGGCTCGGGATGGATGTCGTCCGGACCGTGCCCGGTGCACGGCGCGCCTTCCAGGCAGTTGCCCGGACCTATGTCGGGAAAGCGGATCCGGTCCTTTTAACCTCCCTCTCCCATTACACGGAATTCCTGGCAGTCGAGGAATCGGGGGGAGTTGCCCGTGAGATTCCGGCAGATCCCGGCCATATCGTGACTGCCGATGCGGCAGCGGTAAAAGCGGAAGAGGTCCGCAGGGATACCGGGAAATACCCGGTCCTTGCGATCATCGACCAGGTCGATTACCAGTACGGCAACCTCCATGATGTCAGGGCAATAGCAAAAGCCCTGCACCAGTACGATATCCCGGTCCTCTGTAACGGCGCCTATACGGTTGGCATCCTGCCCGTGGACGGCAAGGCGCTTGGCGTCGATTTCATTGCAGGATCCGGGCACAAGAGCATGGCGGCGCCTGCCCCCTCGGGTATCCTTGCAACGACAGCGGAACGGGCGGGCGAAGTGTTCCGGACCACCGCAATTACCGGCGATGTCTCAGGCCGGAAATTCGGGATCAAGGAGCCTGCCATGATGGGGTGTACCCTGATGGGCGCAACACTCATCGGCATGATGGCATCGTTTCCCCACGTAAAGGAGCGGGTTAAGCACTTTGACCGTGAACTCGCAAACAACCAGGCGGTCCTTTCCGACCTCCTTTCCATCCGGGGGACCAGGATTCTCTCGGAGATGCCCCGGAAGCATACGCTGACCCGGGTCGATACGACGGCATCGTTCGATACTGTGGCACAGACCCATAAGAAGAAGGGTTTCTTCCTCGCATCCGACCTTGGTGCAAAGGGGATCGCCGGGATTATCCCCGGTGCGACCCGGATCTGGAAGTTCAATACCTACGGGATAACCGCGGCTCAGGCACAGTACCTGGCGACGGCATTTACCGGTATCGCACAAGAGTACGGTCTGGCGATACAATAACTGATCCGACATAAGTGATCCGGGAAAGGTCCCGGAAAGATTCTTCCCCTTATTTTCACGGGGTCCTGAACAAGGAACTGCCCGCCCAAGGATTGTTCCCCGCCGGTCTACTCCCCGCTCGTTTTCTCCCACCCGGCAGGAACTGGTGTATCGAAAACGATATCCGGATCATCACACGATCAGGCGTCTTCTCATCAGGTTGACCGAAACAACGCAGACAATGAATGCGACGGCGCCAATCCACGCAAGATGCAGCAGTCCTGTCAGCGAGAGCGCGGGGAGCGTCAGCATCCGCATGATCGCAACGACATGGGTGAGCGGGAGGGCTGCAAGGGCGATGTACCGGAAAATTTCAGGTAACAGTGAGAGCGGAAAGAAGGTCCCCGAGAAGAGCATCATCGGGGTTATGAAAAGGAATGCCGGATAGTTCAGCGTATCGATGCCCGGGGTTATTGCCGTAAAGCACATCGCGATCCCTGCAAAGAGCATGCCTCCAAAGAACGCAAGCGGGATTGCAAGCAGGGAGAGCGGGAGCGAGATAACGCCGAAAGCCGCAAGCACCGGGAGCATGATGGCGACATACATGGTGCTCCGGGTTGCCCCCCAGAGCAGTTCGCCTGCTATCACGTCCTCGATCGAGAGCGGGGTTGCGATGATCGCATCGAAACTCTTCTGGTAATACATCCGGACATAGCTGCCGTACGTGCATTCGAAGAACGCAGAGTTCATAACCGAGATTGCAAGGATGGCCGGCGCGATGAAGTTGACATAGGGGATGCCGTCAATCTCCCGGACATAGGTGCCAATCCCGAGCCCGATTGCAAAAAGGTAGAGAAAAGCCTCGATGAATGGCGGGAAGAAGTTGACCTTCCAGGTCTTAAAGAATACCTGCAGGTTCCTGTACCAGACGTGCGAGCAGCGGCGGGTTACCGGGGGGATCGTAAAAAGCCCGGCCATATCAGTCGCGTAGCCTCCTTCCGGTCAGTTTTAAAAAGACATCCTCAAGGGTTGCCGGCCGTGTCAGGAGTTTTTCAGGGTGGCAGCGTTCCAGTAACGTCTGCGCAAGATCCTGCGCCGATCCTGTCGGGACGAGCACCATGTCCCCGGCATCTTCGAAAGGGACACCCTTCTCTTTCAGGCAGGCAATGACGCGTTCCGATTTTCCGACCTCGACAATCTCCGGGGACGCATACTGGCTGACGATTTCGGCCGGCGCACCCTCGACCAGGATCTTCCCGCCGTCCATGATCACCAGGCGATCGCAGAGCCGGGCAGCCTCGTCGAGGTAATGCGTGGTGAGGACGATGGTGTTTCCCTGTGCCTGCAAAAGCCGGAGTTTTTCCCAGACCAGGTGCCGTGCCTGGGGATCGAGGCCGATCGTCGGTTCGTCAAGGATCAGCAGTTCGGGACGATTAACAAGCGCCCGTGCAAGGATGAGCCGGCGTTTCATCCCGCCGGAAAGTTTCTCGATCGAGACGTTGCGTTTCTCGGTAAGCTGGACAAACGCCAGCAGTTCGTCGGCCCGCTCCTTTGCAACCGGAGCAGGGATATCGAAATACCGGGCATAGGTGATAAGATTGTTCTCGCAGGTGAAGTCAGGATCAAGGTTGGTCTCCTGCGGCACGACGCCGATCCTGCGTTTGATCTCTGCCGGGTGCAGGTCCGGGTCCATGCCAAAAACGGAGAGTGAGCCCCCCGACCGGGGGGAGACGCACTGGATCATCTTCATCGTTGTCGTCTTTCCCGCCCCGTTCGGTCCGAGGAATCCGAAGACCTCCCCTTTTTGTACCGTAAACGAGATCCCGTCAACCGCAACGGTCCCGTTGAATTCCTTTTTCAGCCCGGAGGCGGCGATGATTTCCGGAATACGTCTTCACTCAACTCCAGTGGTGGAGAACACAATTATATAATTCTGGCGGATGGGGGTGAGAGATGTAGGATCCCCGGGATGAAACCAAATCTTGGCTGTGTAAAAACGAGCATGAATCGTTCGAGTTCACTTCGGAACAATAAAAAATGCGATTTGCCCAATAAAGAAAAAAATCGGAATTTACGATAATCCCCGCCCAGTGCGCCGCTCGAAGGTCTTTGACCTTCTCAAATCAGGTATCGACCGCGATACCTGATACCTCTCGGGGCGCACGGCGGGCGAGTCGGTTGATGAGAGACTGATGATCTCCCAGTAACTGGAGATTCTTTATCGGCAGTGCCTGATTTTACATCACCATTGCAAACAGATTGACACGGATTCCCGCAGATATCGCAAGTGGGGGATATCCGCCTCCCAAAGGGTGGCGGATACGAGAAGGTGATCGTCAGAGTGCCTTCGCTGTGCCACAGTAGTGGGGACTTTAGCCCCCGAGAACATCTAAAATTTTTTTATGTTTTCTACACAGCCCGAATCTTAAAAGATCCTTACGAATATATCCACTGATTCCCGCGATTGGAAAAAAGGGTCAAACATTCTCGGATTTTACGAGCACGATGCCGGCGATAAGAACTGCGAGGAGCGATACCGTTGCAAAAAGGGTGAGGGCGTCAACGGTCTGGATATTATAGACCAGCACGTGCCGCACCATGCCGGTGATGCCTGCGACAAGGAGGGCACGGACATCAACGTGCTTCGTCTTGAAGTAGATGGTCACGGTCTCGAACAGGACGATGATGGTGATCGTGAGCAGCAGGGCGTTGATGACATTTACAAGACCATCGGAAAAGTTCCCGGTGAGGATCATGGTGACGATCAGGTTTCCGGCATCGAGCACGGAAAACAGGGCAATAATGGTGAGCATGATCGCAACGATCATGTACAATGCCATCGGCACAAAGGAAAAGAACGACGTAATATATTCGGTAATACGGTTGTTCTCCGTCATACGGTCACCTTGTCGGCAGGATACTTTTCAATCTGATAAGAAAACAGCCTGAAAGATATAAAAGATTACGGCCGGACGGTCCCGGATCGCTTTAAAAGCCGGCAGAGGGCCTCTTCTGCTGCCTCGCGTACATCCAAAAACGGATCCCGGAGGCAATCCCGGACCGGCGGGACAGCCCGGCAGTCGCCAATCGAAGCAAGTGTCCACAGGATGCCGATACGGACATTGCTGTCCGGGTCATGGATATGCGCAATGATCAGAGGGACGCTGGCAGGATCCCGGATTTTGCCAAGGGCAACAAGACCGGCACTACGGATCTCCGGGTCCCTGTCGTCGAGCATCGTCAGGAGCGATGGAACCGCAGACGAATCCCGAATCTTCCCGAGGGCAAGTGCCGCCTCGCACCGGACCGAGGCATGCTTGTCAGAGAGCGCTGCGATGAGAGCAGGAACCGCTCCTCCGGGGTTATCCTTCCCAAGAGCCTTTGCGGCGGCAACTCTGATTTTGACACGGGGATCCCTCAGGTCCTGCAATGGAGTGCCCGGTTCCGTTTCCGGTTCCACTGATCCCCGTGTCATTCCAGGTTGCCGCATCCGTCGCCGGCAGCATACGCATTGAGGATCTTCTTTGCGAGGTCCGGAGAGAGCCGGTCTTTGACAAGCCCGATAAACGAATCAAGATCCTCCTCGGGCATGCAGCCCAGGCTCTCGTCCCCGGTTACAATCAGGTCCGCGATATATTGCAGTTCCTCACCGGAGAGCCGGGCGATCCGATCTGCAAAGTCCTTCCCGTCCTGTGCAAAATGGTTCGAGACCGGGGGCAGGATCGAGCGGAACATGTGCCCGGTTCCCGAGCAGTCGAGGTCCGCGCACTCCGGCGCCAGTTTTTTCAGGATCCCGATGTCTTTTTCAGTAAGTTCGCGTGGCATGGCAATGTCATTCCGGATCTCATCGCTTTTTCTGGGGAACGGGTCTTGGGACAAATGTCCGGGACGGGCAGCGATCGCTGTCGCGATCCCCCGTCACCTCGCCGTTGATCCGGCAGATACCCGCCTGGTTCTTACCAGGGGTAAAACTCACACAGTCACTGCAGCTGGGCATACTACGGATTCGATAGTCAAAGGTATCAAGATTTTTGCCCGGCCTGTGCGCCGGGCCACATGAAAAGAGGCAGGGATCAGAAATATTTACCCAGCCAGTTCCTGAAGCGTGCCCCAAGACCTTCTGGAGCCGACTTGGAACGGGGTCTCATGGTCTGGTCTCCACCCCGCTGCCGGATTGTCCTCTGCGGCGCAGGCTCGGATCGTTCCGGGACATCCTTTAACATGGCCTTTGACTCACCGGGCTCAGGTTCAAAGCCCCAGGAAAACCCGACTTTGTAGGCATTCTCGTTTTTGCTGATCCAGTCCGCTGCCGCATTGTAGCCGCGATCTTCCGCTTTCCTGATGGTGTCGTTATGATCGAGCGTGAAATGGACCTCTCTCTGAAGTGCAATCAGCTCTTCATAAACCTTTGGAGGGACACGTATCTTCTCCCTGCTCATAGTTCCTCATAATGGAGTATGAGGGTGCGATATTTAATGATTGCCGTAAAAATACTGGTAAATCCGAAGAAGACGGCAGAATTTTTTTGTGTTCCTTTCATCCACCCGTTCCTGCCGCGTTCTTGGCGATTGCTCCAGAAATCAGGGCAATGATCGGAATGTATCCGTTATCCTTGCCAGGTTTTTCCAAAGCATCAGGTCTTTACGACCCCTGATGCCGGCAGGGGTACCACAAGGGGTGACGGGAAACACTCATTACTCCCGGCATGGTAGTACGTTTATCGATAAATTTTTCCATCCACATACAGGTCGGAAAGGTTATGGATCTCATATTGCCGCTCATCATCCTGATCGCAAAGATTGTCGAAGCAAGTCTGGAGACGATCCGGACCGTCTATATCAGCCGGGGCCACAAGTATCTCGCCTCCGGTATCGGTGTTCTCAAGACCGGCATCTGGCTTATCTCGACCGGTATCGTGCTCACCAACCTCTCGTACCTCCCCGGCATCATCGCGTACATTGCCGGGTACGGTATCGGGACGCTTCTCGGGATGGAGATCGAGAAGAAGATCGCCATCGGGAACGAGGTTGTCCGGATCATCGGGGTAAAAGAGCCGGATGCGCTCATGCAGCGCCTCGGGGATCTCGGGTTTGGGATCACCCGCATCAACGGGTCGGGCCGGTTCACCCAGACGGTCTCCGTTCTCTTCCTGGTCATCCCGCGCCGGGAAGAGGGCAGGCTTCTTGATGTCCTGCAGAAAGAGTATCCGGACCTGCTCTTTACCATCGAGGATATTTCGACGATGAGCGAACGGAGCGGGTACTTCGGGAACCAGAGGAAACATTTCCTCTCGTCGCTCCTTGGACAATAACGATTTTTTTCCCGTAACCGGAACCTGTGCCAAACCGGAGGAGACCTTTTCCACCGTATTTTTAAACCGATCGATACGCTCATAGCGTTTGCAGGTAATCGTTCCGGTAATGACTGAAGAAAAAATCCCTGTATCCGCGTTCATGCTCCGCATGGCAGAATCCATCGCCAGCACCGCACGCTCAATAAACGAGGACGATGCCCGGGCGTTTCTCAACCGGATGCTGTCCGCACGGAGGATCTATGTCGCGGGTGCCGGCCGATCGGGTTTTGTTGCAAAGGCGTTTGCCATGCGCCTGATGCATCTCGGGTTCGATGCCTACGTTGTCGGGGAAACCGTTACGCCGTCCTTCTCTCGTGAGGATACGCTCGTTGCGTTCTCCGGATCCGGGGAGACCACGTCGATCGTGGATATCTGCGAGATTGCAAAGGAGATCGGGGGGACTGTCTGCCTCGTGACGTCATCCCCTGCTTCGAGGATCGCAAAGGTTGCGGACTGTGTCGTCACCATGGGCGATCTCACCGGGTATTACAAAAAAGAGAAAGCACCGTTCGAGGTGCGGCAGATCACCGGCCAGTACCGGTCCGTCTCAGGGGTGTTCGCACCGCTTGGGACATTGTTCGAGACGCAGGCCATCGTCTTCTCCGATGCCATCATCTCCGCGATCATGGAAGAGAAGAAGTCCGATATTGCCGATATGAAAGGCCGGCTCTCGAATGTGATATAGGATGCTTTAGTGGGAGAAAGAGAAAAACAGATGCTGCTAAGGGGATTCGAACCCCTGTCGCGAGCGTGAGAGGCTCGCATGATTGGCCGGTCTACACTATAGCAGCAATATTGCTCTTTTAGGTGGGCGGTTTGTTTACTTAAATGTTATTTAAAAAAGTCCCGCATGAAAGATCCCTCCATCCGCTTTAATATTCCAGACGTCAATAACTGGAGACAAGTTACAGCGCACCGGTTGGATTTTTTAAAACAGATGCGCCGGGTGCCGGCATGAGCGGTCTTGAAGAACTGATAAAGGAACTGGAAGACGAACTCCAGCGGACGCCGTACAACAAGGCGACCTCGAAACACATCGGCAGGGTGAAAGCAAAGATCGCACGGCTCCGCGACGAGGCTGTCGCCCGCGCGATGAAGGCCGGCGGAGGCGGGGAAGGCTTCTCGGTCAAGAAATCCGGTGACGCTTCCGCAGTCCTTGTCGGTTTTCCCTCGACCGGTAAATCCACGCTCCTCAACAAGCTGACCGGGACCGAGAGCGCAGTCGGGGCGTATGCGTTCACGACGCTCACGGTCGTCCCGGGTGCCCTCGAACACAAGGGCGCCAAGATCCAGCTGCTGGATATCCCGGGGCTGATTGCCGGAGCGGCGATGGGCAAGGGCCGGGGAAAAGAGGTCATCGGGGTTGTACGGAGTGCCGACATCATCCTCATCCTCGTCGATGTTTATAACGAGCAGCATGTCAACGTCCTGTTAAAGGAACTCTACGATGCGGGGATCCGGATCAACTGCATGAGACCGGACATCACCATCAAAAAGACTGCCTTTGGCGGCGTGCGCCTCTCGGCTGTCGGCACACTGGATCTCGATATCGAGGAGGTCCGTTCCATCCTCTCCGAGAGCAAGATCATGAACGCCGAAGTCCTGATCCGCGGGAATGCGACGCAGGAGGATTTCATCGACGCCGTGCAGGGTAACCGCATCTATGTCCCCGCGTTTATTGCGGTCAACAAGGTTGACCTGGTCGATAAGGAAACTTACCGGAGGATCGAGACAGATCTTAAGGCCCGGTTCGGCACCCCGCCCCTGATGATCTCCGCGTATGCCGGCTTCCATATGGAAGAACTCAAGGACACTATCTATGACTGTCTCGGGTTCATCCGCGTCTACCTAAAACCCCAGAGCGGGGAGGCCGACCTTGAAGAGCCCTTAATTATCCGGAAAGGCTCCTCGGTGCAGGACGTCTGTACCAAACTCCACCGGGATTTCGTTTACCGGTTCCGCTACTCCCGGATCTGGGGGAAATCGGTAAAACATCCCGGGCAGCGGGTCGGGCTTTCCCATAAACTGAAGGACGGGGACCTGCTCACGATCATCATCGAGCACTGACGGCGCGGACGATCACCGGGACCGGTGCATCGGTCCTGATCCCGTACCCGGAGAAATGGGTCCGCGTCGCTGCATATCCTTCGGTCCTGATCCGTTCAAGGGCGGTGCCGATATCGGGCGGCGAGACCTTTTCTGATTTTGCGATCCGGTGGTAATCGTAGAACGAGGAGGTCGGCAGTTCCGTGCTGCAAAGCGTCAGGATGCCGGAGAGTTCCTTTGACGTCCCCAGTTCCAGCGTTCCGATCTGGTCCAGCATTTTTTTGAGGATTTCCGGATCCCGGATGGCGCCAAGGTACATCGGGCCGATGGGAACGAGCCGGTCGCCGCACAGGGGGCAGCAGCCGGTTTCCGGGACAAGCCCTTCTTCTTCCCGCCGGAACTGGCAGGTCCTGCACTGGAGCACAAACCCAAGGCGCTTCAGGGTTTTATCGGCGGCCGCAGCCCCCCGGGTGAACCGGAGGTGGAGCCGGATAAAATGCTCCCGCGCAAAGCAGAAGACCGGGTCGATCCCCCGGTCATACTTGACCGTCTCTCTTACGACAAAGCCGAGCAGGATCCGCAGCGCCACCTCGCTATGGTAGTCGGTATTGACCGGGAGCGCCCCGTACCGTCGCATGCCTGCCCGGAGGTGAGCGCCGCAGAGGGGAGCCGTATCGGTTGCGGTGACAAAGAGGAACCGGCGGGATCCACGGACACCGGCGTCAATGAACGGTGCAGGGGTGCCGAACGGGTCAAGGTCAACCGCGTCGAACGAACGTTCCGAGAGGAGCGCATTGGTATCCCGGTTGAGGATCTCGACGGTAAGGCCGCTTCCTGCAACGTTCTTTCGGATGAGGGTTATTGCATCCGGGCTCCGGTCGTTGATGGTGACGGTACTTCCGCATTCTTTGGCGATCCGGAGTCCCCGGATGCCGCTTGCGCCCATCGCGTCAAGGTAATCGGACGGTTGCACGACAGAACAGAGGAGGACGGTTGCATCCCGGTTCAGTTCCATACGCCGGTTGAAGAAGACCGGTGCCGTTCCGGGGGGAAATGCATCCGCCATATCCTGGACCGGCACCCGGATAACCGTGCTGCCTTCCCGGATCTCCGTTAATTCCATGAGAGAGGAGTATTTCCGGCTCGCAACCCTTATACATATTCCTCATCAATTCTATGGGGAGGGCGCGTGGCTTAGCCCGGACATAGCGTCAGCCTCCTAAGCTGAATGCCGGGGGTTCAAATCCCCCCGCGCCCGTTTAAAAAAACCGTTATCGTATCCAGTACAAGGGCAGACCAGCATGGTATGTGATCGGGAATGAGCCTCACCGGATATTTTTCCATAACCCGCCCGCTCAACTCCATCATCTCCGGTCTTGCCGCCGGTATCGGGTTCCTTGTCGCTACCGGGACGATCACCCCGGCGTGCCTCGTTCTCATCCCCGTGGTTTTCTGTATCACTGCCGGCGGCAACGTTATCAACGACTATTTTGACGCGGAGATCGATTCGGTCAACCGGCCGGATCGCCCCATCCCTTCGGGAGCAGTGCAGAAGAGATCGGCACAATTGTTTGCCCTCGCCCTTTTCCTTGTTGGCATCCTCCCTGCATTGTTCACCGGGCCGCTCTGCCTTGCCCTCGTGATCGTCAATTCCCTGCTGCTCGTTGTCTATGCGGCACGGTTAAAGAGTATGCCGTTTATCGGCAACCTCACGGTTTCGTACCTTGCCGGCAGCATCTTCCTGTTCGGGGGAGCATTTGCCGGTGTATCGGGCCTCTTCTCAAATATCCCCCTTGCGGTGATAACGTTCCTTGCAACCCTTGCAAGGGAACTCCTCAAGGACGCCGAGGATGTTGAAGGGGATGCCGCCGGGGGCGCCCGGACGCTCCCGATGCAGATCGGCATCCGGAATACCGGCCGGCTTGCGTTCCTCTGCTCGATCCTTGCCATCGGTGCAAGCCTGATCCCGGTGCAGCGATGGGGGGTGTGGTACCTTGCCGGTATCGCGGTTGTCGACTGCATCATCCTTGCTGCTGCAATCCGCGCACTTCCCTGCACAACCCCGGCATGTATACGGGAAACCGGATCGACCACCATCCTGAAGGCAGGCTTTTTTACTTCCCTCCTGGTATTTTCCCTGGCAGCGTACTTCCTCTGAACCCGGTTCTTCCACGGTTACAGGTCAGCGTTACAGGGCAACAACAGGTTTATCGTCCGGTGCCCTGAGAGATTACCCTTGATAAACCATGGCAGCGGTGATCCGGCAGGGGGATACGTACTATGCCAAAAGCGGCACGTATTTCGACGGCAACGTGAAGATTGAAGGTAACTTCATCGTCCCCCCCCGCACGCATTTCTGGGGACGGCTCGACGTTACCGGCCGGCTCGAACTCGGCCCCCGGTCGACGGTTGCACTCGGTATCACCTGCGGGAGCGCAATCATCGGGAGCAACTCCCGGATCAAAGGGCCGGTGATCGCAGACAGCAATGTCACGATCCTTGACAATTCGATGGTACAGGAGGTCCGTGCCGGGGGAAACGTGACGCTCCGGACGGGCGTCCGTACCAGGGATGTCACGGCAGGGGATGCCCTCATCATCCACGGGAAGATCAAGAGCGGGAAATTAATCGGAAAGACCGTGAAGATCCTCGGGGATTGACGAGGGATCGATACCCAGTAACGCCATCTCGTAGACATCTGCCCAGTTTACAAGGGTCTCAACGCAACCTTCCTTTTCTGTCACGACGCCCATGACGGCGAGCCCCATCTTGTCCGCCATGTCGATCCCTTCCTTGACTTCGGTTAAGCACCCGACGCCGATGATCGCACCCGGCCGGTATTTCTTCACCATCCTCTTGATGAAAGAAGAGCCGGGAACCACGAAGACCCGGTAACCCAGGCGTTCAAGTACAAGGTGCGATTTGCCGATCGGGCATTGCCCGCAATTCCGGCACATGAGCCCTTCCGGTGTGAGGTGGGCAGGGCACCGGGAGGATCGCAGGCACTGGGGGAGAAAGACGGCACGCCCCGCCGGGGGCACTTTTTCAAAGGCGTTCTTGTTCATCGTGTTATGGAGCTTGATAAAGAACGATATGATCTCCCGGTCCTCGAGACCGAGCAGCCGGAAGATCGATTTCATGGTCCCTTCGACAAAGACAAGCCCGGCACGCAGAAGCCCGGGGAAATAGAGCCTGCCTTTCCGGATCGAGTAGAGCGAGATGGCCACCAGCACTACCGCGAGCAGGAGGTTCCCAAGGATAAAGAGGATCGTCAGCTCGCCAATGATGATTATGATGGGAGTAAGTTCGATTGCCATTGTAAACCAGCAACGAGATGTTATGTACTCGTCTTCCGGGAGCGGATAAAGGCTTTCAGATTATAGGGGGGTTGAAGCACGCCCTTTTCGGTGACGATTGCGGAGACGAGATCAACGGGCGTCAGATCGAATGCCGGGTTGTAGACTGCCGCCTTTTTGGGGACTGTTGTGATTCTCCCGCAGGCGGCCACTTCGGAACGCCCCCGCTCCTCAATGACAACCTCGCTCGCGGAATGTACCGGATCGAAGGTGGAGAGGGGAGCGGCCACATAGAAAGGCAGGTGATGGTGCCGGGCGCAGACTGCATGCATGTAGGTCCCGATCTTGTTGAAGACCGCGTCATGGGTGATCCGGTCTGCGCCGACAATAACGCAGTCGATCTTCCCTTCCCGCATCAGGCCGGCTGCCATCGAGTCGGTGATGACGGTTACGTCGATCCCGTCCTCCGTAAGCTCCCATGCAGTCAGCCGCGCACCCTGCAGGAGCGGCCGGGTCTCGCTCGCGATGACCCGGATCTTCTTTCCCTCCCGGACCGCCGACCGTATCACGCCGAGTGCGGTGCCCCATGCGCTGCATGCAAGCGCCCCGGCATTGCAGTGCGTGAGCACGGTGCCTTCATCGGGAAGCAGGGCTGCACCATACCCGCCGATTGCATGGCAGCAGGCCTCGTCTTCGCAGGCGATCGTAAGCGCCTCGGAAAGGGCGGCATCCCGCATCTCCGCAACCGATCCTCCCCGCCGGACCGCATCAAGCGTGCGTTCAATGCCCCACGAGAGATTCACTGCCGTCGGCCGGGTCTGTGCAAGAATTTTCCCTGCATCTTCAACTTCCCGGAGAAACCCTTCGCGCCGGGTCTTTCTGCACCGGTGTGCGGCAAGGGCTATACCAAACGACCCGGCAACCCCGAGAGCCGGTGCTCCCCGGATCTCAAGCCGCCGTATCGCGGTGGCAAGCCGGGATACCGTTGAGCAGGAGACCATAACGAGCCGGCCCGGAAGTTTCGTCTGGTCGATGAAATGCAGGCCTTCGGACTCCGCGTCCCACGATAGTGTGGCAGGAAGCGTCACGACGATCTGACCCTGATTGCATCCAGGAATGCCCGCATCGCTGCCGATCCGCCCTGGGCGACTGTATCCGGGATATCCCGCGGTGCACCGGCAGTCCCGGCAACATAGATCCCCGGCCGGATCGTTGCAACCGTGTCCACGGCGTCATGGACCGTTCTGATAAACCCGGACTCCTCGGTCGTAATCCCGAGCCGGCTGGTAATTTCCGCAATTCCCTCTGCCGGGCTCATGCCAACGGACAGGACGACGAGATCGGGGTGCAGGACGGTCACTTCGGCAGTCTCGGTATTCTCCACCTGCATGGACATGCCCTGCCCGTCGCTGAGCACCCCCGATGGCATCCCGTGAAGGAACCGGATCCCCATCGCTTTTGCCCGCTCAAGGTACTCCTCATATCCCTTGCCAAACGCCCTGATGTCAATGTAGCAGATGGTGATCCCGGTCTCCGGATGTTTTTCCTTGATCAGGATGGCATTTTTTATCGCCTGCATGCAGCAGACGCACGAGCAGTATGGGCGCCGGATCGACATGTCCCGGGAACCCACGCACTGGATGAATACGACGCTTTTCGGGATTTCACCAGTACTGATCCGCCGGATCGTTCCCCCGGTCGGCCCGCTCGCGTTGATCATCCGCTCGAGTTCAAGGCTGGTTATGACATCGGGTATGGTAAGGTGCCCGAGCTGGGCTTTC